>OLGE01000131.1_pt1 | contig 87349 bp, 70 predicted proteins | sample 1605151 | NCBI WGS metagenome assembly OLGE01 (sample SAMEA3888912, study PRJEB22519) | human gut metagenome | biome: human gut; feature: human-associated habitat; material: faeces | place: Denmark | collected 2010
ACGAGGAGCTTGCCGCCCGAAAAGCGAAGTGGGTTGCCCCTGAGCCAAAAGTAAAGACCGGCTACCTTGCCCGCTACGCTAAACTGGTTTCCAGTGCTGATAAGGGAGCGATTCTTCAGTAGTTAATTTTCTGCGAGTTTGCCGAATGGCAAACTCGGTAAGTAGCCGCAGGCTACGACCAGACAAAGGTGCAATATTGCAGTAAAAATATTTGCGAGTTTGCGAAGCAAACTCGGTAAGCACCGTAGGCTACGACCTGTTTGGGTGCTACCCTCGCTTTTGTTTCGGCAGGCTCAACAACCGCTCGGGCCGGGCTTTCCATGGCTCCGGCCCTGCCTGCGAAAAAATACCGGTTAGAACTAACCGGCATTTTTTTTGCTGCGCAACCATTCCAATCCCTGGCACATTTTTTAGCAGGCGTTGTACGTTGCGGGCGGCGTTTGAGCCCGCACGGTGGGTAGGACGCAACAAAGTGCGGCCGCAGGGCGGTTGCCCGCCCTTTTTATGATATTGATGTGGCGTCAGCAAAAGACCTTGGGCTTTTGCTGAGTAGTGAGCAGCGTAGATGCGAACGGTGTTGCCCGCCCTTTTTATTTTTCTAGCAAACGCCGATTGATTTCATGTATTCTTTTAGAATTCCTGTAAACCGCCGCATTTCTTCGGGTTTTATGTCGCCCATGTTCGCGATTCTGAATGTGTCGATGTTTCCAAGTTTTCCAGGATAAATTGTAAATCCCTGACCGCGCGCAAAATCGTGCATCTTGTTAAAATCGTATGCCGGCGTTTCTGGAATAAGAATCGCCGTAATAAAATGCGACTGGTTTTCTTCTTTCACAAGCATTTTCAGCCCGATTTCTTTCAGCGCATTTACAAGAATTTTCCAGCATTCAGTGAACCGTTCAAAGCGTTTTTCAATTGTCTCCTGCTTTGTCTCGATAATTGCCTGGCGCAAAGCGTAGAATGTCTGAACCGGCGGCGTGAATCGCGTCTGTTTTGTCTCTTCAAAATATTTGTACTGGTCAAAAAGGTTCAGGTAGTAGTTTCTCATCGGCCAGTCTTTCTGCTTTAAAAGCTCTTCCTTTTTGCAGACAACAAAACCTATTCCAGCCATTCCTCCGATGTGCTTGTTGGAGGTGGCCGCGCCAAAATCAATCTGGAGTTTTTCCATGTCAATCGGCATTCCGGCATACGCGCTTACAATGTCGCAGACAGTTGTCATTCCGTATTTTTTTGCCATCGGGCAGATTTTTTCAAGCGGATTTAAAAGTCCTGTTGTTGTTTCGTGGTAAACAACCGCAAAAGTCGTGTATTTTTTTGATTTCATCTGGTTTTCAAGCGCCTCAAGGTCAATCGGCTCGTAGGTTGAAGACTTGAACACGTCTGTCTCAATTCCGTAGACGCTTGCGATTTTTGCAAGGCGCGCGCCGTAAGAGCCGTTGTCAACCACAAGAAGTTTTCCGTCCGGCGGAACGCAGCTTGAAATCATCGCTTCGTCTGCGCCTGTTCCGGAGCAGCCGAACATTACGGTTGTGTATTTTTCCGGATTTGCGACAAAAGAAGTTAAATCTTCTGAAACTTTTTCCATTAGGTTTCCAAATTCGAGTTCGCGAGGGCAAATATCTTTTACAACCTGCGCATATTTTACGCTGTCCGTTGTTGTTGAAGGACCTGGATTTAAAAGAACCTCCCGCTGTACTTTCCTCAGCTCCTCGTTTTCCTTGATGCGCGGATAAATCAGCGTGTTTGCGCGCGTAAGCATTGCTTCGTCGTCTATTTCCGTCCAGGCGTAATATTCAATTTTATGTACGTAGATAGGGTCGTCCTTTGCGATTTTCTTAAAAACTGTCTCGTAGTCGATTTTTGCATTTTCTGCGCGTGTCTTGTCGTAAAAATCTACCATCTTGTTCAAAAATTCTTTTGAAACTTTTGAGATTCCCACAAGTTCCCCGGCGACGTTCTTGATTTCAGCCTTGTTTTTGCTTACTCCGCTAAGAACTCCGTTTTCGTCCGTTTCAAGGTAAACTTCGTCCTCGCTGTTTGTTTTTCCGGAAGCAAGAATAACGTTTTTCCGGCTGTCGTTGTCAAGCGCAAAAAGTCCGATTGAATCGTACAGAAGGTCGCTTTCAAGAAGAATGGCGGTGTCTTTTACAAAAGGCGCGCAGACTTCCAGCGTTCCCATGCTGCTTGTGTTCTGGTAATTTTCATTTCTTACAGTGCGGATGCAGTGGTATTTTTCTGCAAGTCCGTCGTAATATTCGTAGCAGTGTCCTGTTCCGATGATGATTTCTTCAACGCCGGCGGCAATCAGTTTTTGTACCGAACGTTCCACCATCGCAATTCCGTCTATTTCAATAAATCCTTTTGGCATGTCTTTTGTCCGTCCGCCGAATCTTGAACCCAAACCGCCTGCCATAATAACTGCCTGTCTTATCATTATTTTAAAAACTCCATAAATGCTTTTTTGTTTTCCTGCGGAGTTGATTTTGGCCGTCCCAAATCCTTCCGCGCGCCTTTGCTGACTTTTACTTCAACAAATGTAAGCTCGTTTGTATTATCATCAAAGGAATTCTTGATTTTGGCAAGAACTTCGCCCAGTTCTTTTTCATTTTTTGCCGAATAAATTCTTTTGTAGCGGCAGGCTTTCGCGATTTCCGGAAGGTTTATCTCAAGCCCTACAGTAGGCTGTCCGCCGACAGAATCGTGCGCGCCGTTGTTCATTACAAAGTGAACCATATTTTTAGGACTTCTTGTGCCGACCGTAGCCATTCCACCCATCTGCATTATCGCGGCGCCGTCTCCGTCAATACAGAAAACCGGCCGCTCAGGTTTTTGCAGTGCGATAGAAAGCGCAATCTGCGACGCGTGTCCCATTGAGCCGACCGTAAGAAAATCCTTTTCGTGTCCCATTCCGTGTTTTTCGCGCAGCTCGTAAAGCTCGCGGCTTGCCATTCCCGTTGTGGAAACAAACGCCGCTTTTTCCGGCGCAGAAAGCATGATTTTTTCAATTGCCTGCTCGCGCTTCATCTCGGCGGTTACTGGAATATTGTTTTTAAGCGTGTATTCTTCAAAAGTTCCCTTGCGGATTACAAGCGCATAAGGCGCGCTGTTTTTTTTCATGTAAGCGTACGCTTTTTCCAGCTGTGCGGAAAGGTTTTGCTCGTCTTCGGCCATAATTTCGTAAGGAATCTGCATTGCGTCCAGAAGCGCGCAGGTTACTTTTCCCTGTTTTACGTGCTGCGGCTCGTCGTGAACGCCAGGTTCTCCGCGCCATCCTACAAGAATAAGCAGCGGAACGGAATAAACGTCCGGGTCAACAAGCGAAAGAAGAGGGTTTATCATGTTTCCCTCGCCGGAATTCTGCATATAGATAAGCGGAATTTTTCCGGTGGCAAAATGGTATCCTGCCGCGAGCGCGGTCGCGCTTCCTTCGTTTGCGGAGATTATATGTTTTTCAGAAGGCGCGTTGTCTGTGACGTAGGCGCAAAAAGATTTTAAAAGCGAATCCGGAACTCCTGCAAAAAAATCAGTTCCGTTTTTCAAAAGTTCATCGTAAAAAGTTGAAGGTTTTATCATTTTTGTTTCCTTTTTAAAATTTCAAATTTCAAAGTTTAGCCGGAGCGGGCTTGTCCATCCGCATTATTTTGTTCCCGGAATAAGCTCCAGAATTTCTTTTATCGGCATGCACATTCCGTCTGTCTCAAGCGAGCGTTCGGCTTCCAGGATTGTCTCGGCGCATTTTTTCATCGCCGGGTACGAGGAGCGGAGCATGTGGTTTGCGTAGATAATCACGTTTGCTCCCCATTCCGCAAGTTCTTTTTCCTTGAACTGGTTGTAAGTTGTCGGAACAAGCACAATCGGGATTTTTTCGTATTCTTTTCTGAACCGCTGGCAGAATTCCTTTATGTCCGTTCCAGTCTTGTCCTTGGAATGAATCATGACTCCGTCTGCACCTGCGCGCACTGCGGCAAACGCCTTTGAAAGCGCTTCGTCAACAGAATATCCTGCGATTATTTCTTCAATGCGCGCGATAATCATAAAGTCCTTTGTTACCTGCGCACGCTTTCCCGCGCTGATTTTTTCGCAGAATTCTTCTTCCGTAGCCAGAACCTGCTTTGCTTCCGTTCCAAAAAGCGAATTCTTTTTAAGACCCTTTTTGTCTTCGATGATTACCGCGCTTACGCCGTTTCGCTCCAAAGTCCTGACTGTAAAGACAAAATGCTCCGGGATTCCGCCGGTGTCGCCGTCGTAAATAATCGGTTTTGTAGTACATTCAAGAATATCCGTAAGGCTCTGCATTCGGGTAGTAAGATCAACCGCCTCAATATCCGGCTTTCCTTTGCTGGTTGAATCCGTAAGCGAAGAAGACCACATTCCGTCGAACTGGTGGATTCCGTCCTCCTTTGTAACGCTCGCATGCTCGGCAATAAGCCCGGAAAGCCCTGAGTGAGCCTCCAGAATACGCACAACCGGTTTTGCCGCTATAAGACGGCGCAGAGTCGCGCGCCTGATGTCCGGCGTAGTTCCAATATCCTTCGCGTTCTCGGCAAGCGCGGTGGAGTTGATTCCCTTCGTATACGGAATCTCCACAATCTGTCCGTTCCATTCTTTCATCACCTCAAAACATTCCTCGCGGATTTTAGAAAGGTAATTTGTTTTCCAGTCGTCACCGTGAATCATAAAATCCGGCTTCAGTTTTTTAAGGTTCGGAACATAGCTCCATTCATCCTGCGGAATAACGTTTGCCACACCTTTTATGTCCTCTATGACTTCTTTTCGCTGCTCGTAAGTTAAATACGGAAGCCTCTTGTGGCTTGCAATCGCGCTGTCCGTCAAAAGTCCGACCGTAAGCTCGCCAAGCTTCGCGCCTTCCTTGATAATATTGATAATTCCCGGGTGGATAATATCGCCGGTGATTCCTAGATAAACTGTTTTAGGCATAGAATTCCTCTCAAACTGATAAAAATACGGGCGGTCCCGTAAGTTTCGCTTCCGCTCAACTTACGGTCGCTACGGTCAGGGTTTCATTCCTCAACTTCGTCTCGGAAAAAGCCTGCGGCTTTCCCTTCCCATCGCTACCGCATTTTTCAAAATAGTTTTTTAATAAAAAAGTGTCAAGTTAACTTGTTCAAAAATTGTATTTTTTATATATTATTTGAACGGAAAACTAATAAATCTGCGTAAAAAATGTTCTAAAAATATAAAAAAAACAGATTTGTTGAACAAAAATTATAGCATTTCCGAAAAAAAACGGCGGCAATTGTGCTTTCAAAAAAAGAATTCGACATTTTAACGCTTGTCGAGGCGGAAAAAAAGAAACTTTCTCAGCGTCAGATTGCAAAGCTTTCTGGCTACTCAGTTGGAACTGTAAACACAACTTTTTCAGAGCTTGTTGAAAAGCATTTTATTAACGGCGACAAAATTTCGGACGACGGCTTGAATGCGTTGGAGCCTTACAGGGTTCGGCGGGCGGTTTTTCTTGCGGCGGGATTCGGCTCGCGCCTTGTGCCGATTACGCTGAACACTCCCAAGCCGCTTATACGCGTCCATGGCAAAATGATAATAGAATCCCTTCTGGATGCGGTTGTTTCCGCAGGAATAAAAGAAATCGTGATTGTCCGCGGCTATCTTTCAGCGCAGTTCGACCAGCTTAAATACAAATATCCGGATATAAAATTCGTGGAAAATCCCGCATACAACGAAGGAAACAATATCTCCTCGCTTCTGGCGGCAAAAAATTATCTGGAAAACGCTTATATCCTGGAATCCGACATAATCTTGAAAAATCCGAATCTTGTCTCAAAATATCAGTATCAGTCAAATTACTGCGGAGTTCCGTGCGAACGGACAGACGACTGGTGTCTTTCCGTGGAAAAGGGCAGGATAAGCGGAGTAAGCGTCGGCGGAACAAACGGTTTCAGAATGGTCGGCATCTCGTACTGGACAGGATGCGACGGAAAAAAACTCGGCGAATCCCTTGAAAAAGTGTACAAAATGCCTGGAGGAAAGGAGCGTTACTGGGACTCAGTTCCATTAACATATTGCAACAAGGATTTTAATCTGGTTGTGCGCAGCTGCTCTTTTGAAGATTTTACGGAAATCGACACTTACAACGAGCTTAGGGCGGTTGACGGCGCATATAATGTATGAAACTAAAAACAGCAAGGGCGGAAAATGTTAAAGTTAAACGGAATAAAAAAGTCTTTTGACGGAACGGCAGTTTTGAACGATATTTCTCTTGAAATCGGCGATTCTCAGATTGTCTCAATTTTAGGCTCTTCCGGCGGCGGAAAAACAACTCTTCTGAACATAATTCTCGGGCTTCTTCAGCCTGATTCCGGAAGCGTTGTCTTTAATGGAAATGACATCACAAATACTCCGATGGAACGACGCGGATTCAACATAGTTTTTCAGGATTATGCGCTTTTCCCGAATCTTACTGCGTACAAGAATATTGTCTACGGTTTGCGCAATTACCCGGACCGCTCAACAAAAGAAGAAATAGAAGCGCTGATAGACCTTCTGGATTTGCGCGGACATCTGAATAAAAAAATTGACCAGCTTTCCGGCGGACAGAAACAGCGCGTGGCCCTTGCCCGGACAATGGTGATGAAGCCCAAGATTCTTCTTCTGGACGAGCCGCTTTCGGCTTTGGATGGAGTAATCAAGGAGTCAATCAAGGAAAAAATAGTTACAATCGCAAAGGAATTCCACCTTACAACGATTATTGTTACACACGATCCGGAGGAAGCCCTTACAATCAGCGACAAAGTTCTTATCCTTAACAAGGGAAAAATCGAGCAGTTCGCAGAGCCTTCTGAAATAATCAAAAATCCAAAGAGCCAGTTTGTGAACGACTTTATCTTAAAGCAGCTTGAAGTAAAAAAGAACAACATCTACAAGCTTTTTAATCTTTAGGTCTGGCTGCGGTTCAGTCGGAAAATTCAGGAAAGCAAGGAATTTTTAATGACAAAAATAAAAGATATGTTCAAGGAAATAAGAAACAAGCAGATGCGCGCGGCCTTTTACGTTGTGCTTCTTTTCTTCTTGGTTTTTATTTTTATTCCGGCGGTCGTTCTTCTAAGGAATGCTTTTACTTTGAATTCCGGCGTCCTTACATTTAGAAACGTCGTCTCTGTTTTTGCCGGCGGAAAGCTTCAGACGGCTTTTGCGCACAGCGTCAATGTTTCGCTTTTAAGCGCGTTCATCACAACAGTTCTTGCTTTTGTCCTTGCGTACACAGTTAATTTTACAAATATTCCGGTCTGGGCAAAAAAGACTCTGCGGACTCTTGCGGTTTTTCCAATGCTTATTCCTACAATCACTTACGGTTTTGCAATAATCTATTCATTCGGAAAAAACGGGCTCCTTACAAGACTTATTGGCAGGCAGTTTTTTGACTTTTACGGATTCAAAGGACTGATTTTTGGCTATGTGATCTACACGTTTCCGATTTCCTTTACTCTTCTTACAAATACAATGGCATACATAGACAGAAGATATATTGTTGTGTGCCGGCTTATGGGCGACAGCCGCCTGCGCAGTTTTTTTACCGCGGTAATCCAGCCGCTTTTAGGAACTATCGCGGTTTCTGTAGTCCAGAGTTTCTTTCTTGCGTTCACGGATTTTGGAATTCCCGCTTCAATCGGAGGCCGTTACACGGTTGTCGCAGGGCTTTTATACAACACAATGCTCGGAAGCCTGCCGGATTTCCATCAGGGGTCTGTTATTGCGCTCTGCATGCTTCTTCCTTCTATTGTAAGTATTCTTCTTTTGAATTATCTTCAACGTTTTAACGTGCGGTACAATAAAATTGCAATAAATGACAATCAGCCGGATATTGTCCGCGACATAATCTGGTCATTTTTGTCTGTTGTTATCTGCGTTCTGATTCTTTCTTCGTTTGTTGTGATTTTTGTTGCGCCTTTTGTTGCCGAATGGCCATACAACAATGCTTTTACGGTAAGGCATATTGTTTCTGTGTTTAATGATGCGGCTCTTCTTCGCGTGTTCAAAAATTCCCTTGTCATGAGTTTTTTAACCGCTCTTTTTGGAACTTTGCTTGTGTACGCAAGCGCGCTGGTTTCCGCGCGTAACAAAGGACTGATTCACGGCACAAAGATAATAGAGGCGATTGCGCAGGTTTCAAATACTATTCCGGGAATGGTTTTAGGTATCAGCTTTCTGCTTGCATTCAGAAAAACACCGCTGCACAACACGCTTGCAATTCTTGTGTGCTGCAATCTTGTTCATTTTTTTGCAACACCGTATCTGATGATGAAGGCGTCGCTCGACAAAATGAATATCTCATGGGAAACAACCGCGCGCATTCTTGGCGACAACTGGATAAAGACAGTTGCCTGGATTATTACACCGAACGTCATAAGGACGCAGCTTGAAATTTTCTGCTATCTTTTTATAAACGGAATGGTAACGGTAAGCGCGGTGGTTTTCCTTGCCGGAGCCAGAACAATGGTGATTACCACAAAAATCCAGGAACTCCAGCATTTTGCAAAATTCAACGAGATTTTTATTCTTTCACTTCTGATTCTTGTAGTAAACCTTGCCATAAAAACCGTAAAAGGAATTGTGAATAAGAAGCAGTAAAGAGCAGGTGCGCTTGGAAATGAATCAGTTTTTTGTGAACTTAAAAAACTGGCACTTTAAACGAGCGTTTTGTAAAATTTCTGAAAAATTTTCTGCCTGCACGTTTTTGCCGTTTTCAAGGCTTTGCATATATGACATAATAAGCCATTATTACTTGAAGGATAAATATATGAAAAAAATCAGACTTTTTGCCGCGCTTTTTGCGTGTGTTGCGATGCTTTCAGGATGTTCAAAAAAGAATCCGTCAGAAAAGCAGGTGATTATCTATTCAAATGCCGATGACGAGGCGGTTGTTTCCGTAAAAAAAGCGCTTGACGAAAACGGCTTTGCCGGAAAGTACATTTTCCAGTCGTTCGGAACAAGCGAGCTTGGCGGAAAACTTTTTGCCGAAGGTTCAGACATCGAGGCGGATCTTATAACGATGAGCTCATTCTATATTGAAAGCGTCCAGAAGATGAACAATATGTTCAAGGACTTGGCTTTCGAAACAAATTCAACTGACACATATCCGGCGTTTTACACACCGCTGCTTGCCATTCAGGGCGCTGTAATCGTAAACACAAAGCTGTTAAAAGAAAACAAAATTCCATATCCAAAAAGCATAAAAGATTTGGGCAATCCGGAATACAAGAACCTTGTAAGCGTTGTAGATCCAATGGGCAGCACAACCGCATGGCTTATGGTTCAGGCGCTTGTCTCTGAATACGGTGAAGACGGCGCAAAGCAGGCTCTTTCCGCGATTTATAAAAATGCAGGCCCGCACCTTGAGCTTTCTGGTTCAGGACCGATAAAAAAGATTCGTTCCGGCGAGGTTGCGGCCGGCTTTGGATTAAGACATCAGGCTGTCCGCGATAAAAAAGCCGGTCTTCCGGTTGATTTTGTCGACCCTGCAGAAGGAAATTTTGCCCTTACAGAATCAGTCGCCGTAATAAACAAGAAAAAATACAATCCGACCGCAATGGAAATGGCAGAATGTATCATCAAAAATGCCAGGGCCGGCATCATAAAAGACTACCCGGTTGCATTGTATAAAGGTGAAACCGTTGACGCAGAAAATCAGGCGGCAAACAGCAAGGTATTCCCGGAAACCCTCACAACCGAACTCCTTAAAAAGCACCAGGAACTGAGCGAAAGCTGCAAGTAAAACACAAAAAGGAAGGGCGAAGCCTCGCCCTGCGTCCGCACTTCGTTGCGTCCTACCCACTCTCCTAGGGGCTTCGCCCCTAAAACCCCCAAAAAAAATCCTGTAGACTAAAGTGCTTTACCAAAGTCCGCAGGATTTTTTATTTTTTTCTTAATTTGCTGGCTATAAAATCAACGATATTTTTTTAGCGGCTTATTTCTTCCCAGTTGGATAACTCTACATTATTTTTCACTTTGAAGCTAGGTTTTTCCAATAATTTGTATTTATTGTAGCTTTTATTGGAATGTGCATTCGTGACAAGTATTCCATCACTTTTTTCTTGTTTTAAGGGCTGTCCTAAAAATGGGTTTTTAAGATTATTTATTATTCCTCGCGAGGCTAAAAATATTGTGTCAGCATTTGTCATAAAAGTTTTATCTATTTTTATCTTAGAAGCAGAATCAAAATCTTTGACCATAAGAAGAGGGGTGTGAGCAAGAATTTCGTTGTTATAGAACTTGCTTTCCTTGTCAGAGCCTGGACTTATCTTGTTTTTATAGCCATGGTCAGAAGTTATTACAATACGAGTATTGTTGAAACAGTTATTTTCTCTTAATAAATCTAGCCAAAGACCGATTTGTTTTAATACAGCTACAAAAACTTGGTAATTCATAATTGTTTCGTCGTCAGCAGTCTTCAGAGAATTTGGAATATACTTATTTTGATTTTTCCCTATTAGAACTTCATCGTAGCTTTCTGTATTTAGCCAAGTTGCATAATGCGGTGAATCATTTCCAATAAAGATGAAGCTCTTCTTTTCCTGATGAAAATCCGTAAGATTACGCAGAAAATATAGTGATGAGAAATTGTTTAAAAAAGCTTCGCTATCTTCAAGTGTATTGTCTTTTGTTATTCCTGAAAAACTGTTTCTTGCTGCCGGCAACAGAGCTTGTAAAATAGAAAAATTCGTGATTCCTTTTCTGCATATATCATCGAATTTTATTCTTTGAGATTTTTCTCTCTCATATCTTTTTATATATTTTTTGAATATTCCATATGTTTTTATTTCAGGGAAACTCTCAAAACCTCTAAAGTCATTTTTATCACGAAAATCGGTACTAGGCAAACCTGAAACAGTTATCGAAAAATCATTTGCAAGAAAATTTAGCGGCATTATAAGAGCTGACTCATTGTATTTTTTTTGCAATGGAATATTACCTCGGCTGTTAATATTTTCTGGAGTATAGTCATATCCACCAAGCATTGCAGTTGAGCCGTAAAGAGTTGAGTTTCCAAAAGAGATCGTGTTTTGAAAATAAGTAAATCCGTTAAATTTTTCAGCAAGTTCAGGCATTTCTTCCTGAAAAATCGGAAAAATGCAGAAGTGGCTCTATCTAGAAAAAAAACGACGACATTTTGTTCAGTTTTGCTCAAATGAAAAATCGGTTCGATGTCGCTGTTTAGATTATCATTATTTTGATTTGCAATATTCTGTTTATAATAATCAAATACTTTTTTTGTCTTTATTGCATTTTTTGTGGAAATGGCTGTAAGTGCAATTAGTAAAATAAAAGTTGCATATGCACTTTCATTTTTTATTTTTCCAAATTTAGAAGTCAAAAGAATTATGATTGCAAAAAAGAAACTTACGGATAAAATATTCAAAATTGGATATGACTTTTGACGAACGTCGCTGCTAACTGCAAAATTAACATTCAAATTCCCATAATTAAACTTAAACACAAACGCATTTAAGACCGCAGACACAAAAAGCGTGAACATTGACTTGGTCATAAAAACTTTCGTGTTTTTGTCAAACATTTTGTATAGCAAAAGCGGCCAAACAACGCAAAGTCCTGTAAAAAGCAACGCAGAAGTTTTTACGTACGAAAAAGGGCTTTCCGTGTTTCCGATAAATGAAAATTCTGCGGCATCGGAAGAAATCACGTTCAACGGAAGCGTTAAGCCAAGCAAAACAGCAAGTCCTAGGCATGACAATAAAAACAATGGGAAATATTCTTTTGTATCTGTTTCTTTAATAAATCTGTTTTTTAGTTTTTCTGAAAATTTAAGAAAAAATGGCAATGCGCATACAAAAAGTGCGGCTAAAGTCAATAATATTTTTTTTGAGAATTTTGCATCAGGTCTTAAAATCCAGATAAGCAGTGATAAGGAAAGTGAAAATACTGAAATCAGAATGTGGAGAATTTTTTCTGGATTTTTGCATGATTTTACTATATTTTTTGCAAATGAAAATAAGTTGTTAAAAATCCAGTAAATTACAAGTCCGCTCGGTGAATCATACAACAGAAAAAGAAATACGAGGGCAAGTCCATATATTTGTATTTTTTCACGAAAGGTAGATTGTTTTGAATATGAAATTCCAGAAAAGATGTTAATTACCGTCATTAAAATCGGCAAGATGTTTAAAAAAAATGTGTGCCCAAAAAGCTGAAAACTAAAAATTCTGTCGGGCTCAGAGAACGAAGATACTATACTTTTTATTAGTAACGGGGGGGGGGGTAACTTTCAGCAACTCACTATTTGAAAGATAATGGTATGCTGCTATAAAAAATGGAATCTCAATTAAAATTGAAAGAGAACTCTTAAAAGCGTATATAGGATGATAATGATTTTCCTTGTAAAAAGTCTGAAGAATCATAAATCGTTCGTCACCAAAGAAAACCGCTTTTATCCGTTGGATTCCAGGCTTTAGTTTTTCCTGGATTTTTCTTTCCTTGTCTTGCAAATCATCTGAAATATTATAAATTGGCAAGGCAAGAAAATTTATTGCAAGGCTTACACCGACAATAGCTCCTAATAGTCCAAGAAATGGAAGTTCTCTTACAAAAAAATTGAAAATCCAGTCTATTATGAGTTCTATCGGTGAAATAAAAATATTGTAAAAAATCATTTTTTCCTACTTCTTCCCGCCGGAAGTTTCCACCTTGCTAATCATAAAATCAGCGATGTTTTTTCCGGCTTCGCCTTCGTGCATCCAGGCTTCGGCTTTTGCGGCGTGGCGGGCTTCTTCAAGCTCCTTGCTGTCGCTTACAGACTGGATTACTTCCTTTATGTTTGCAAACTGTTCTTCCTTCAGCTCTGTGCCGAATTTGCGCAAGACTGAATACTGCCACAGTTCCTTTCCGTCCAGATCGTAGGCATCGTAAGGGCGCAAGTCCATTCCTGCGTTTACGTACATGACAGGCTTGTCGCAAAGGAATGTGTAGTCAAAAATGATTCCAGAAAAATCAGAAATCATTATGTCAGATTTTTTGAGGGAGAAAATATTCTGCCGCTCATAGTCCCATACAATATTCGGATTGTCCTTGTAGCGCGCTGTAAGGCGTTCGAGCATCTCTGCCTCTGATTTTTTAGACTGCGGATGAGGGCGCACGATAATTCTCCAGCCAGTCTTGGAAAGCGGATCAAGAAGCTTTTCGCCGTATTTTTTAAGAAGGCCCACGTCGCCCCAGCTTGGTGAAACTAGAACTGTGAACGGATGGTTTTCTTCCGCCGGAATCTCCGCGATGTTCTGTTTGTACACGTCAAGATAAGGGCAGCCGACTGTAACAAGCTCCTTTTTGTTGATTCCGCGTTTTTCCTCAAGATAGCGAAGGTCTGTCGCCTGGTAATCGCCTGTAAGAAGAACTGAGTCGAAGAAGTCCAGCCCGAAAAGCCTGTAGGTTGTGGCGTCGTTCGGCATGTGCAGAACGTGCGAGTAATGTTTTACGTTTTTGCTTCTTTTCAGCTGGTAAACCTGAAGTCCCGGCGTTGTCATAAGGACAACTCCGGCGCTCAGCATATTTAATTTCGCAAAAGCTGAATTTCCTTCACCTATGAATTCCGCTTTCACATAATTGTATTTCTGGTCAAAAACCGGGTCGTTTTTTGAAGAGGTAAGATATTCAAGAGGAATTTTTCTTGCTTCAAATTCTTCAACAACAGGCTTGAAAGTGTTCCAGTACTGGTTTCCTTCGTTGTAGATTACGTAAGGCTTGTATGATGAATCTACCTGCGCGCTTCCGTCTTTTTTTCCGGATAAAATAAATTTGATTTTCAGCAGAAGAGCCCTGAACAAAAAGAAAACAGTCGCGGCGGCTCCAATAAGAATGCTGAAAAGCATTGAGCCGGTACCCGGATCGATATAAAGCGGTAAAAATGTTGTTAAAATCATTGTTTTTCCTCGTGGTTTTTATTTTATTCCTTTCTGCCAGTTTTTGGCTTCAAAGAGATTTTCTGAAATTGTATACCAGTCGCCCTCAGGCACTGTGAATGTGTTCAGTCCGTTTCCGCCTGGACGCCAGTTGTGCGTAAGAACTACGCCGGAAGCCTTTTTTTCTGCCGGCGGGATTTCTTTGATTTCTTTTCCGGTCGCCGGATTTTTTGGATTTTCTATGATTCCTTTTGTCGCAATCGCAGGAACATCCGCGTTTGTCATAAAGTCTTCGTTTACGGCAAGTTTTCCCTTTGCGTTAAAGTCCTTTACCAGAAGCAGCGGATGATTGTGGTCAGGATTGTAGCCTTTTGGGAATTCTGTCTGCTCAAAGTCCAGCTTAAATCCTTCAGAAGTTCCGATTCCGTGGTCGGCGACAAATATAATCCTTGAGTTGTCGTAACATCCGTTTTCCTTTAGGTATTCAAGCCACTCTCCGAATCTTTTCAGTGCGGCTATGTTTCCGGAAACGCTCCTGTATTTTTCAACCTTAGAAGTTGTTCTGTCTTCAACGTCAATTGACGGAACGTAGTCAGGAGCCTGGAGTATCTGCCCTGAATGGGTTGTGTCGTTTACAATCGCAAAGAATTTGTTTCCTTCCGCCGTAAAGTCTGTAAGTTCCGGCATATAGTCAAGAGCTGAATAATAGTCAATAAATTCCATTATGTCGGAAGTCTGCTCATCGGAAGACCACCACGAGCCGTCATCATAAACGCTGTCCCTCGCAAAAAGTGGAACTGCCTTGAAAAGGCTGAACCATACAAGGTTTCTCTTAAGGCAGGTGCTTGTGATGTTCGGACGCACTTTGTCAGGATTTTGTTTTACCCAAAGGTCTGTGTATTTTCGCTCAACGTTGAATCCTTCAATTTTTTCGTAAGGCGCGCAGATTGACATATCTGGAATCCAGCTGTAGTTTGCCCAGCTTAAATCAGAAACCTGCGCCGTAAAATCAGCCTGTTCAGTAAAAATACGCGGCATTGTAAGCAGCGCTTCGTTCTGCTTGTCGACAAGTTTTTCGTTTTTGCGCTTGTTTATCTCCGCCGGAGTGTATTCGTATCCGCCAAAAAGCGGTGGAGCGCCAAGAAGAGTTCCCTGGTTCCATGAAACTGTGTTGTGGTAAAGCGTAAATCCGTCGTAAATATCGTATAAATCCGGAAAGGCTTCAAAAATCGGAACTATGTAGGAATTTTCCGCGCGGTCAAGCATGATTACAAATACATTTTTTCCTGTCTTAGAAACGTGGTACAGTGGTGTTATTGTGTGGACTTCCTGAACATCGTCCGCGACAGTTTTTTTGTATTCTGAATAGCCCGTCTGAATCTGCGCGATGTGAACAAGAGAAAGTCCTGTTTCCGCAATAAGGATTACCGCAAGTATTCCGTTCAGGATTTTTTCTTTTTTGAATTTAAGAAGAAGAACCGGGATGCAGACTGCCAGAATTATGCAAAGCGAATTTAAAATTATCTGCCAGAGCGGAGCGGAGTCTATGTTTTCCGCGAAAGTTATAAGCCGCGAAAGAGTTCCGTAGTCGCCTGAAAAAATAAACGCGTCAATCAAGGCTATAAAAAGAAGAACCGGCATTGCAACCGCAAATCCCGCCTGGATGCGCGCGTTGAACAGAAAGTACACGCAGCTCAGCCAGAACACAAAAAGCCCGAAAGTCTGTACCGTTGAATTGTAGATAAAGTAAAGCGGCGAACCGTATCCATCTATGTTCGCGAATTCAACAGGTGAAGAGCCTATTATAAAAGAAGGTATTACTGTTCCTGCAAAAAGGCAGAGCGCTATGCTTGAAACAATGAAAATTCCAAACCGCGATTTTTTATTTTCCGTAAGAGATTTTAATGTTGTGTCCAAAAGTCTGGAAATGTATTTTACAAGGAAAGGAACCGCCAGAAGCAAAGTTGCCGCCGCCGCGAGCAGAATTCTTTTATGCAAAAATCCGTTGTGTACAAATATGACATAAAAATCAAGTCCAAGAACCGCCGCCGCAAAAACAGCATACAGAACTTTTGCAGGATTTTTTATTTTGTAGAAAATGTTCTTTACAAGTGAAAAAACATTGTTCATCGTCCAGTAAAGGACAAGCCCGGCAGGCGAAGAATAAAGGATTGCAAGGAAAACAAGGGCCATTCCGTAGATTGTGATTTTATCCTTGAACTTAAAACCCTTTGTGTAGATTGCTCCGGCAACGATGTTTATAAGCGTCATCGCGATTGGAAGCACATTGATTGGAAAACCGCCGATTGAAAAAAGCGCGTCCTGCGCGCCCATGTCGCGTATAAAAAGGAACGAATATCCGCGCAGGGATTCAAGGTTTGAAAGGAAAGAATAGGCTGCCATAAAGAACGGAATCTGAATCAGAAGTCCGAATGACGAGCGCAGAGCCATAAGCGGATGGTAATGATTTTCTTTGTAAAAAGTCGTAAGAATCATGTACTGCTCATCGCCCTTAAAAACCGATTTTATACGGTTTATTCCCGGGTCAAGTTTTTTTTCTGTGTCACGCTGGATCTGCTGCCAGTGCTCTGCGACAATGTAAAGCGGAAGACAGAGAACAGAAACCGCAAGGCTCACGCCGATAACCGCAATCCCTTCATTTTTGAATACGCTGTCAAAAAGCACGAAAGAAAATTCAATTATCTGGATAAGCGGATAGATTATTACAGTGTAAAGAAAATTTAACATTAGCCATATTCCTTGAAAAAATGTTCTGAATTATACCATTTTCAAAAGGCAATAGCAAATGTATGTTTTATATAGCCCGAATATCGAGTTTTTTGTAAAAAGAATAAAAGCGCAGGCAGATTGGCAATTTGAGAAGATTTTTGGTGATTGAATTAATTAAAGTGCGGAGCACCCAAATTAATACAAGCGTAGCGCGAGCCAAATCCATCTGAGCAAATTGGAAATCTGCCGAGAGCATTCTTTCATAATTTGCAAAAAAAAACTCGAAATTAAGGCTATATAGCCCGAATGTTGAATTTGTAAAACTTTATTTTTTTTTGTAATGTTTTATTCGTGTTTCCATAATGTTTTATCTGTAGTAAAATATTACTATATACTCTCCGAAATTTTCATTTGAATTTTAATGCTTATCTTGTTATCTTTATAGTATGAAAATCACAGCAGAAACTTTAGTACAGAATTTTTTTCGTTCCTTTACCGAGCCTTTTTCACTGGATAATTTTTATGGTCTTCTTTCTAAGTGTGGAGTAAAAGCAACAAAAGAAGAGTGTGAAGGTTATCTTGCGGGAAATCCCTATGTTTTTACTCTGGCTAACGGAATGTATGCCACAAAGGCGTGTATGTTTACAAAACAGTATTTCAGCATAAAGCCGGAACGCAAGGAGCTTGATAAGGGAGTTTTTATTGCGGGACACCGCTGCATGCCTTTTGTTGATTCTGATATTTTGTCCTGCAGCATAACTTTTGTGTATAAAAAACATCCTTTGCCTGTGAAGATTGTTGAAATGGACAGCTCTTTTGTAATGGAATTGTATACGCTTTTCGGCGATGAATATTCTCCGCAGTATATTGCCCAGGATCCGGCGAATGCAGGCATGGACCTTTCCGCGATGGATTACACTTTGCCGCCGACAGTAAAGATTACCGGTGTTTCAACGGACGCGCTTGTAAAAGACGGCTTTAAGGCCGGCGACAGGCTTCTCTGCCGGGTAGTTGACTGGGACAACTGCATTGTTGAAGTTGAATTTACGCCGCGTGAAGAAAAAGAGGTGTGTCTTCCGGATTCCCAGGGAAATCCTCAGTCCAGGCATCTTCAGATGACAAACGAGGACATCGAGCGGGAGCACTGGTATTCCCTGCTGGAAAAATATCTTCTGGAAAGTTTTTCGGTTGTCGGACCGGGCGATTCAATAGAAGAGCAGCTTTCCATGGTTTTCGCGGAAAATCGCTCCAAACTTTGTGTAAAAAACTGCGGCTCAATAGAAGAATTTTTTCTTAGGACAAAAAAAATCGGGTTCGAGCTTTTCGGTGTTGAAACTCGACTTTGGTTTAAGGGACAGGATGTTCCTGCGATCGGCAGCTGGAACGAAGTTGACTACCAGATTCCTGAAGAGCAGAAAAACATCAGGCCTGTCGCGGAAAAATTTGAGGAGGTCCCGCAGTACATCGTGGATGCCGCGATAAAAGACCAGCTTTATTATAAAATTTGCGACATGGAAGTCATCCTTAAAAAGCTGTATCCGAATTCATATAGAATTTCATCCGTGCAGCAAAAAATGATGTTATTGCACTTGAAAAATCGACATGATATACTTTCGGCAAAATACAATCGTTTTGCAGATTCTGAAATAAGCGGAGTTCGTCACAGAATACTGGAGCTTTTCGGGCAGGTTAATGCGCTTGTGTATGCGATTGACTTGGCAGGTCTGGAGCTTTCTGTTTTTCCGCAGCAGTCTATTGTGGTTCTTTCTCAGATTTATGGTCATATAAATCATATTCTGGAGGCCACCGAGTCTGATCCGGCTTCTGTTTTGCGTGACATCAATGAAATTTCAATTTCTGTTGATGGAATGCAGATGAATTTTGAATGTGTTGAAGAAGAGCTGAGCGAGGTTTTGGCGCGTGAATCCAAGAATGGATTTGTAGTCCTTAAATAGTTTTGTCGGAGTAAAAAATGTCTGTGAATCTTGCTGAGCTTATCCATAAAGGTGGTGTTTTTAATGGACTTGAAGGTTCTTCGCCTGAGGAAATCTACAAGAAAATAACGGAAATGATGGAAATTCCCGCCGGGTTGTCTTCTGATTTTGTATGCAGCGCCCTTTGCGAGCGGGAAAAGATATTGAGCACCGCGGTTGGAAACGGAATTGCCTTGCCTCATGCCAGAATTCCTATTGTAAAGGATGAGAAGGAACAGAGAGTCTGTGTTGTCTACCTTAAAAATCCAATTGATATGGACGCGCCTGATGAAAGAAAAGTTTTTGTGATGTTTATCATCCTTTCTTCAGACCAGAAAAATCATCTTCAGATTCTTTCCGAGCTTGTTCATTTTTTTCAGGACATGGAATTCAGGAGACTTCTTGAGCAAAACGCAAGTGAGGCTGAATTACTTAATAAGATAAGAAAATTATCGTAAGAGTAACAGTTTTATATAAATTACATTTTAGAGGTTAAAGATGAACGAGAAAGCGATTAAGGCTGTAGCAACTTCTATCCGAAGTTTGTCGATGGATGCCATTCAGAAGGCAAATTCTGGGCATCCGGGAACTCCTCTTGGTGCGGCGGAAGCGGCCGCAGTCCTTTACGGAGAAATCCTTAAGCACAATCCTGCTGATTCTAAATGGGCGGACAGAGACCGTTTTGTGCTGTCTGCCGGACATGGTTCAATGCTTTTGTATTCAATCCTTCATTTGAGCGGATACAAAATTACCCTTGATGACATTAAATCTTTCCGTCAGGTTGGAAGCGTTTGCTGCGGACATCCTGAATATGGAGTTACAGATGGCGTTGAATGTACTGCCGGTCCTCTTGGCCAGGGTGTTTCCATGGCTGTAGGAATGGCTGTCGCGGAAAGCATGCTTGCGGCGCGCTTTAATACTCCATCTCATAAAATTGTTGACCACTACACGTATTCTCTTGTCGGCGAAGGCTGCCTTGAAGAGGGAATCTCTTCAGAAGCGTCGTCCCTTGCCGGAAACCTTAAGCTTGGAAAACTCATTGTTTTCTACGATATGAATAAAATTTCAATCGACGGCTCTACGGACATCACCTTTAATGAGGATGTGGCAAAGCGTTACGAAGCATACGGCTGGCAGGTTCTCCGCGGTGATATGTACAAGCCTTCACAGATTTTAAAGCTTGTTGAAAAAGCAAAGAAATGCGCGGACAAGCCTACGCTTATCATATTAAAGTCAATAATCGGTTTCTCTTCGCCAAAACAGGGAACTGCCGATACTCACGGCGCTCCGCTTGGAGAAGAAGGAATAAAATACGCAAAAAGATTCCTTGGAATTCCGGAAGATAAAGAATTCTATGTTGTTCCGGAAGCGTACGAATATTTCAATTCTAAAAAAGCCGAATGGGCTGCAAAGGAAGAGGCCTGGAAATCTGAGTTTGATGCGTGGTCAAAAGAAAATCCTGATTTGCGCAAAAAATGGGATGCCTATTTTAATAATCAGCCTACAAAAGAAGTTCCAGAGCTCGAATTTGCCGAGACGGATAAAATGGCGACCCGCGATGCGAGCGGAAAATCATTGAACTTTATGGCTCAGAAATATGGGAACCTTGTCGGCGGCTCTGCTGACTTGGCCGGTCCTAACAAAACTGTCCTTAAAGACTGCGATGGAATTTTCAATCCACAGAACAGGACAGGAAGAACAATTGAGTTTGGAATCCGCGAATTTGCGATGAGCGCGGTTGTTTCCGGAATGAATCTTCACGGCGGCCTGCGTCCTTTCTGCGCCACATTCCTTGTGTTTGCAGATTATCTTCGCGCGCAGCTCCGCGTCGCTGCGTTGATGAATTTGCCGAACATCTACGTCCTTACGCATGATTCAATCTATGTTGGCGAGGACGGTCCTACCCACCAGCCTGTGGAAACTTTGTCTTCATTGCGTGCGATTCCTAATGTTCAGGTTCTGCGTCCTGCGGATGCGCAGGAAACTCTTGAGGCGTGGAAGATGGCTTATGAGTCAAAAAATCATCCTGTCTGCATTGCGCTTACACGTCAGGCGATCCAGGGTTTTGCAAAGGCAGACAAGGACTGGAAAAATTCAATCAGAAAGAACGGCGCCTATGTGGCTCTTGACTGCGAAGGAGCACCGGAAATCACAATTCTTGCGACAGGCTCGGAAGTTTCAACTTCAATAGAAGCGGCTTCTATTTCTGGAAATAAAAAAATCCGCGTTGTCTCTGTTATTGACTACAACAAATTCGACGGGCTCGATGAGAGTGTCCAGTCTGAAATTATCGGCGGCGCAAAACGCGTTGTGTGCGCAGAGGCTGGAATCAGCGCGGACTGGAAGCATTATGCTACCAGCAGAAAAGATTTGTTCTGCATAGACCGTTTCGGCGAGTCAGGGCCTGCCGCGAAAGTTGCGGAAGATTTGCATTTTACAGCAAAAGACCTTGCATCTCTTCTTAATGCGTAGAATTCCTGAAAATAAAAATCGAGGTAAAATAAAATGTCTAAAAAATTAGTTCCTATAACATTGCTCTGCGGCTATCTTGGAGCAGGAAAAACAACACTCCTTAACAAGGTTCTTACGAACCAGAAAGGCTATAAGGTTGCTGTGATTGTAAACGACATTGGCGAAATAAATGTCGACCAGACCCTTATTTCAAAAGAGGCGAACATCACGGACACTTCAAGCATAATCGGGCTTCAGAATGGCTGTATCTGCTGCACGCTTAAATCCGACCTTGTTCAGCAGATTGAAAATCTTATCAGTTCGGGAAAATTTGACTACATTCTTATTGAAGCTTCCGGTGTCTGCGAGCCTATGCCGATTGCCCAGGCAATCATGCAGATTGAGAACGGCCGCCTTGACAATGTTGTTTCGGTTGTGGATGCAAAGCGTCTTGTGGATGAATTTTCCGGCGGAGACAACCTTCTTAAAAAGGATATGGACGAGGAGGACCTGGAGTCGCTCCTGGTTCAGCAGATTGAATTCTGTTCAACTTTGATTATTAACAAAAAAGACCTTGTTACTCCGGAAGAAATGAAAAAAGTTCATGCGGTGGTAAAAGCGCTGCAGCCGCATGTAAAGGTGATTGAGGCTGAACGCGGAAATGTCGAGGTTGAGGACATTCTTGCGACAGAAAGATTTGATTTTGACGTTGTGTTTGAAAGCGCGGCGTGGGTTCAGCATCTTGAGTCGGCGGAAGAGGATGAGCATGAAGGGGAGCATGAGCACCATCACGAGCATCACGGACACGAGGAGGAGCACGAGCATCATCACCATGAGCACAAGCACGAAGGTGACTCCGGAAGCGACGAGGATGAGTACGGAATAGGAAATTTCGTGTATTACAGAAGGCGTCCTTTTAACCGTGAGAAACTTGAGGAATATGCCGGACGCTGGCCAAGAAATATTATCCGTTCAAAAGGCGTCGTGTGGTTTAGCGATGAGCAGAATATGGCTTATGTTTTTGAGACTTCGGGAAGACAGATTTCTGCAGGTGCGTCAGGAACATGGCTTGCCGCCGCTCCTAAGGAAGAGCAGGATGAAGTTCTTGCTCAGGAACCAAAGATGCGCGAGGAGTGGGATGAAAAAGTCGGCGACAGAATGATTAAGATGTGTATTATCGGTCAGAAAATGGATAAGGAAAAGATTATATCAGAGCTGGATTCTCTTCTTGACTGATTCTTGCGCAGGATATTCTATGTCTACAGAAAATAAGATGGGCTCTATGCCCGTCATGAAACTCATTTTTAATATGTCGCTGCCAATTATGTTTTCCATGCTGATTATGGCATTGTACAACATCGTTGACTCGGTTTTTGTTGGAATGATCGGAGAAGAGGCTTTGACAGCTGTTTCTTTGGCTTTCCCTATACAGAATCTTATGGTTTCGTTCGGCGTAGGAACATCAGTCGGTGTTAATGCGCTGCTTTCGCTCCGGCTCGGCCAGAAAAATCAGGACGACGTAAACAAAACTGCGATGAACGGAATTTCGCTTTCTGTTATTACGTGGCTTGTGTTTGCTGTCGCCGGAACTATTGTCATAAAACCGTATCTCTGTTCCCAGACCGGAAACTCGACTATCATCGAATACGGAAAAGAGTATCTTGATATTATTCTTATCCTTGGTCTTGGACCGATAGTCGGAACTATGTTCGACAGGCTTCTCCAGTCTACAGGAAGAACGTTTCTTTCAATGATTTCGCAGATTGTCGGAGCGGTTTTTAATTGTGTTTTAGATCCCCTGCTTATCTTTGGAATCGGGCCATTTCCTGCGATGGGAATAAAGGGCGCTGCCCTTGCTACTGTTCTGGGGCAGATTATAGGAATGTTTGTCTCGCTGGGATTAAACCTTTCCAAGAACCATGATATTCAGTTCAAGTTTAAGAATCTTTTTCTTAAAAGCCGGATTGTGGCGCAGATTTATAAAGTCGCCGTTCCTTCTATTTTGATGACATCCATAACTTCTGTAATAACTTACTTTATGAATATTATTCTTGGCGGAACTCCGAACGGCGGTGACACTGCGATTGCTGTTTACGGCGTTTATTTTAAGCTGAACAGTTTTGTGTTTATGCCGGTTTTTGGTCTTTGCAACGGAATCATTCCGATTATAGCGTACAATTACGGGGCTATGCATCACAGGCGGATTACAAATTCAATCCGCGGCGCTTTGATTCTTGCGCTCTGCATTATGGCGGTTGGTGTTGTCCTGTTCGAGGCGATTCCGGGGCAGCTTTTTTCTATGTTCAGCGCGACTCCGGAAATGAAACGGATGGGAATTGTCGCCCTGCGCCTTATTGCTCCAAGTTTTATTGGCGCTGCCGTGGCGATAACGCTTTCCTCTGTGTTTCAGGCATTTGGAAATGCCGTTTACAGCATGATTGTTTCTTTTTCCCGTCAGATTGTTGTTTTCCTTCCGGCCGCTTATTTTCTTTCAAGAACCGGAAACGTGGATAACGTCTGGTGGTGCTTTATGATTGCGGAATTTATGTCGGTAGGAACATCTCTGTTTTTTATGCGGAGAATCTACGTAAAAAAAATCCGCGCGATACCAATGGATGAAAGCCGGTAGTTCTCCAGAATCATCGGCGGTTTTGTATATTTACGCAAAAAAAATGCATAAATATAAATAAAAATGGATAAATATTTAAAATCAAAACAGATTGAAAATTCGATAGTGTTTTTAGTCTGTTTTTTTTGTAAAAGTACACTAAATATGGTTTTTTTAATTGAATTTTAATTGAGTTTTGGTGTTGTTTATATTATTATTTAGTAAGGACGGTTTAAGACTGGTAAAGTTTTGCCGCTTCTAAAAAGTAAACTAATCATTTTTTTGAGAGGTATAAAGATATGATCCAGAAAGAAGAATGGAATGGTTTTGCAGGTCGTTTGTGGAAAGAAGAAGTAAATGTAAGAGACTTCATCCAGAACAACTACACTCCTTATGACGGAGATAATAAATTCCTTGCAGGTCCTACGGCAGCGACAAAAAAATTGTTCGGTGAGCTTCAGAGACTTCAGAAAGAAGAACACAACAAAAAGTCAATCGGTTTGGATGGAAAAGAAAGATCCGGCGTTCTTGATATGGACACTGACATTGTTGCGGGTCTTACAGCTCACAAACCTGGATATATCTGCCCGGAAGGAAAGGAACTTGAGCAGGTTGTAGGTCTTCAGACTGACAAGCCGTTGAAAAGAGCCTTCATGCCTTATGGTGGAATCAAGATGGCTGAACAGTCATGCGAGATGTACGGTTATAAGGTGAACCCTGAACTTCATAAGATTTTTACTGAATATCATAAGACTCACAACCAGGGTGTATTTGATGTTTACACTCCGGAACACCGTGCGGTTCGTTCTGCGCATATCCTTACAGGTTTGCCTGATACTTATGGACGCGGACGCATTGTCGGCGACTACCGCCGTGTCGCGCTTTATGGTATTGACTACCTTATTCAGGAAAAGCAGAAAGACTTTGCCAACATCGGCGACGGAACAATGACAGAAGAAGTTGTACGCCTCCGCGAGGAAGTTTCTGATCAGATTAAGGCTCTTAAGGGTCTTAAGGAAATGGCTGCAAGCTATGGCTTTGACATTTCAAAACCTGCGAAGACAGCAAAAGAAGCGTTCCAGTGGCTCTATTTCGGTTATCTTGGCGCAGTAAAGACACAGAACGGTGCGGCTATGTCTGTAGGCCGTGTTTCTACATTCCTTGACATCTATATTGAACGCGATGTTAAGAACGGAACTCTTACAGAAGAGCAGGCCCAGGAGCTTGTTGACCACATGGTTATGAAGTTCCGCATGGTTCGCTTTGCCCGAATTGAATCTTACAACCAGCTTTTCTCCGGCGACCCGATCTGGGCTACGCTTGAAGTTGGCGGTCTTGGACAGGACGGACGTTCAATGGTAACAAAGAACGACTTCCGCTTCCTTCATACATTGGAAAATATGGGACCTTCTCCAGAGCCGAATATGACTGTTCTGTACTCTAAGAGACTTCCTGAAAACTTCCGCAAATACGCCGCAAAGATTTCTATCGACACATCTTCAATCCAGTATGAGAATGATGATGTTATGCGTCCGGTTTGGGGTGATGATTATTCAATCTGCTGCTGTGTTTCTGCGACTCAGACAGGTAAGGAAATGCAGTTCTTTGGCGCCCGCGCTAACCTTGCAAAGGCTTTGCTTTACGCATTCAACGGCGGTATCGATGAAGGCTTGAAGAAGGGAATGCAGGTTGGTCCGGAATACGCTCCAATCACAGCTGATGTAATCGACGCTTCAAACTACGACGAAGTTCTTCGCAAATACAAGGCAATGCTTGAATGGCTTGCCGGCGTATACGTAAATGTTTTGAATGCAATCCACTATATGCACGATAAATATTACTACGAAGCTGAGGAGCTTGCTCTTGAAGACACAGAAATCAAGAGAACATTCGCTACTGGTATCGCTGGATTCTCTCACGTAGTAGATTCTCTTTCTGCTATGAAGTACGCGAAAGTTCATGTAAACCGCGAAAAAGTAGAAGTGAAAGACAAGGCTGGAAACGTAATCAATACTGTGACACTTGTAAAAGACTTTACTGTTGAAGGCGACTTCCCTCGCTATGGTCAGGATGATGACCGCGCTGATGATATTGCAGTGGATCTTTTGAAGACATTTATGTCTATGATTAAAAAGCATCCTACATATCGCAATGCTGAGCCTACAACTTCTATCCTTACAATTACTTCTAACGTTGTATACGGAAAGGCTACTGGCGCTCTTCCTAATGGCCGACCGGCAGGCGCTCCGTTCTCTCCTGGAGCAAACCCGTCTTACGGCGCAGAAACAAAGGGTCTTATCAAGTCTTTGAACTCTGTTGCTAAGCTTCCTTATGAATACGCTTTGGACGGAATTTCAAACACTCAGACTATCAACCCTGGCGCTCTTGGACACAACGAGGACGAAAGAATTGAAAACCTTGTAAATGTTCTTGACGGATATTTTGATGTAAGCGCTGAGTCAGGACATGCCGGAGCCCACCACCTGAACGTAAACGTATTTGGTGTTGAAAAACTTAAGGACTGCCAGGCTCATCCGGAAAAACCAGAATATGCTAACTTTACTGTCCGCGTTTCTGGTTACGCAGTACGCTTTATCAACCTTACTAAGGAACAGCAGGACGATGTAATCGCACGTACTTGCCACGCTTCCCTCTAGTCTTTAATTGTTGATTAAAACCGCGCCCTCTGTCAAAAAGCAGGGGGCGTTTTTTTTACCCGGCTGCCTTTTTTATTGAATCTGAAAATTAACTCAAAAATTAACTCAAAAATTGCAATTTAAAATTGTGTTATTCTCCTTTTACTGTATAATGATTAAGTCGATTAAAAATCGAAAGGAGAGTGTAATAAAAACTTTGCCTAAGATAGCGTCAAAGTTTTTATTCACAAGTTTGCGTTGCAAACTTCATTATCAACTGTTGTTTCTCACTTCGTTGAGAAACAACTTAAAAAGTCAAATCGAAAATTGAAATTTTCTCGTTGACTTTTTATGGGAGTTTTTTATGAAGAAATTATTATTTATTGCGCTCGGTTCAATCGCGCTTTCCGCGATGGTTTTTGCAAAGGAAACGGTTCAAAATCTTGACTTCAGTATTCCGATTGACAACAGGGAGCTTGATTTTGATGGAGATACTGGGAAGATTACGGAGAAGTCAACGTCTTTTGATTTTGACTATTCTATGATGACAATAAACGAAAGCGGTTTTTCATTCATTTTTGGTGCGAATATTGGTTATACTTCAACAAACTTTGAAAAAATGGATGATCCGTTTGAAGGTCTTGACCTTGGTATGAAGCTCGGCTGGGGTGGAATTCCTTTGAATATGAAGAATTTTGTCCTTGGCTTTCACGGTTTCTTCGGTTTTGGATTCAGAACCCTTAACATGAGCATGTCATCAGTTGATGCAAAACTGACAGTGTTCAATACAAAGATAGGCGCGGACCTTATTGCAATCTACCGCTTTAATGACAGAGTCGGTGTGAATGCGTCTGTGGACCTGTTTACAAACCTGCCGGCGTTCGGCTCTCTTGATTTTGACGGTACGGGTGCAGGCGAGGATCATTCATTTGCCTGTATGGGTGGAATAGGTGTCGTTCCAAAGATTGGAGTGAGCCTTTTCTTCTAGGCAGGAAACAAAAATTATGAAAAAGTTTATATTTCTCTCTGCTCTTATTGCGCTTTGTCCGTGTGTTTTTGCCGAGTCGGGGCGGATTCTTGATGATGGAAGCGTCTTTGTGGTCAGAAACAGAGGGGATTTTGAAGAAAACATAAAAATCATCAATAAAACCAATTCTGATTTAACTGTAAGCGTAAAGGGAACAAGAAAACGCAGCGGCAAGCTTGAATTCGTCGGCTCGCAGAAAATCGAAATCGGCACGACGGGGAAAATTTACGGCGAATATGCCGGCCGGATGGATTTGTTCTCTGATTTTACTTTTACATTTTTTGAAGGAGCGGTAAAAGCTTTTGACACATCGCTTTATGACAGTAATTTGTATCTCTGCATAAATAGAATTGAGCAAAAAAATGTAAGCGCGGGTGATTCAGATTCAGAAGATTCGGATGATGATATTGCTGATAAAATTCTGAAATACAAGAAGCTTCTGGATATGGGCGCGATTACCCAGCAGGAATTTGAATTTCTTAAAAAAAAGGAATTGTCTTTCTGATTCGAGGGGCGGGTGCATAACCTGCCTCTTCTGAGGGATATTTTTTTATAGTCCAAATGTCGAGTTTTATACTGAATCCATAAATTGAATGAGCGGGAAGAAAAGGTATGGTTTTTGATTTATAACCTTGCTTTTGCATTTAAAAAATGTCCTGAAAATATGAATTTATTTAAAAAATGTGATAGACTTTCTTTACATCATTCTGGTTAAATGGAGTTTTTATGCAGGGATATATTCATCAGCTGGAGAGTTTTGGTTGTGCGGACGGGCCTGGCTCTCGGTTTGTAATTTTTTTTAGCGGATGTCCGTTGAGATGTAAGTTTTGCCACAATCCTGATACCTGGAATATGTCCAAGGGAACTTTGTGGACTGCCGAAGATTTGCTTAAGGAAGCCCTTTCCTGCCGCGCGTATTGGGGTAAAAAGGGCGGTATTACAGTGAGCGGAGGAGAGCCTCTTTTTCAGATTGATTTTTTGCTTGAGCTTTTTACGCTTGCAAAAGAAAAAAATGTGAATACTTGCATTGATACGTCCGGAGCGCCGTTTACCAGAGAAGGAAAATGGTTTGAAACTTTCCAGAGGCTTATGGATGTTACGGATCTTCTTTTAATGGATATTAAGCATATAAACGAAGATGAGCACATAAAATTAACCGGCCGCAGCGGAAAAAACATAAAGGATATGTTCTATTATCTTGATGAGATTGCAAAGCCGATATGGATACGCCACGTTCTGACGCCGGGAATTACTGATAACGACGAGTATTTGACTGAAACCAGGGATTTTATACGGACTTTGAGCAATGTTCAGCGCGTCGAGATTCTGCCTTATCATGGTCTTGGAGCGGCCAAGTATAAGGATTTGGGCATGGATTACGTTTTAAAGGATACTCCAAGCCCGTCTGAGGAAAGGATTAAAAACGCTCAGAAGATTCTTGAGTGCGATAAGTACGATGCCTGGAAAAAATAGTTTTTTACAGCTTGAAGAAATTTTCCGCGTTTTTCCACATTATTTTTTCAAACGAATCTGCGGAAATCATTTTTTCCAGCTCATAAAAATAATCCTGATAAATCGAACGGTCGCCTGTTTTGTTGTGCGCATAAGTGTCAACGCCATCAATCGGCATGTCTGAACCGAACAAAAGTTTTTCGCTTCCGGCTTTTTTTATAAATTTGATTGCCTTGTCGTATGAAACCCACGCGGTGTCGCCGAAAAGGTTAGGAAGTTTTGCGCATATATCAATCGCTTCCTCGTGGTCTGTCTCAAGCCCAAGGTGCGCCATTACAAATTTTACGTGCGGATGTCTTTTTGCCATGTTGTATACTTTCCGGCATTCTGAAAATCCGTCGTTTGCGGTGTGGACTATTACAGGCAGCTCAAGGCGTTCTGCGAGTTCAATGTATGGTTCTATTTTAGGACTGTCAAATTCTACCGAGGAATAAAACGGATGAATTTTTATTGCTTTTACGTACTGCTGATGGATTTTCAGAAGGTATTCAAGTTCCGCTGAAGGCTGCTCAAGCCGAGGTTTTACCCATATCGCCGCAAAAACCGAGCCTGAATTTGATTTTGCGAAGTCGATTGTATCTTTTGCAGTCTGAATCATCGGAATCTGCTGGTCTTCGGGCAATATTCTGTGCTCAGTATCGGTTTCAACAGAAGAAACGCTGGAAACGATTATTTTGCTTATGCCGTACCTTTCCATTGCGGTCAGCACATCTTTTTGGGGCATTGAATAGCCCAGACTTTTTCCAAAGTGAACGTGTGAATCAATAATCATGCCTTGATTATAACATATATTATTTATTTCGGAAAAATAAATAAAAACCTCTGGGGTAAAATGATTCGCGGAGGCATTCAGATTTTTTGAAACTAGATTTTTTCACTGATAATTGAGTTTAAAAGCCTGTTTCGTGTATAATTGGAGCATACCCTTTAATGCTCTCTGTTTGAAGTTCGGGGTATTTTTAGTTTGGCAAGAGGTTTTTTATGGCAGATATGAAAGTTGAGATTCTTGACAGCACTTTGCGTGACGGAGCGCAGGGTGAGGGAATTAGTTTTTCGGTTCAGGATAAAATTCACATTTGCCAGGCGCTTGATGAGCTTGGAATTGGTTTGATTGAGGCTGGTAATCCCGGTTCAAATCCGAAAGATATGGAATTTTTTCAGGAAATGAAAAAAATACAGCTTAAGACTTCAAAACTTGCCGCATTTGGTTCAACACGCCGTAAAGACATAAAATGCGCGGAAGATGTGAACCTTCAGAGTCTGATTGCGGCCGGAACTGAATGGGTTGTTATTTTTGGAAAGAGCTGGACTTTTCAGGTTACTGATATTATAAAGACTACGCTGGAAGAAAATCTTGCCATGATTCGCGATACCTGCGCTTTTTTAAAGGAACAGGGAAAGCGCGTTGTCTATGATGCGGAGCATTTTTTTACAGGTTTTCAGGATGACCCGGAATATGCGCTGAAATCTCTTGAAGCGGCTGTTGAAGGCGGTGCGGAGACTTTGGCTTTGTGTGAGACTAAAGGCGGCTGCATGCTTAAAGACTGCGAAAAGGCGGTCAGGGCGGCGGTTGAAAGGATTGGCGGCCGCGCGGTTATAGGAATTCATACTCACAACGACTGCGGTCTTGCGGTTGCGAACAGCCTGATTGCGGTGGAGGCAGGCGCCCGTCATGTTCAGGGAACTTTCCTGGGTTTTGGAGAACGTACAGGCAACGCAAACCTTTCATGCATAATTCCAGACTTGCAGTTAAAACTCGGCTATAAATGTATAGAAGATGACAAGATAAAAAATCTTACTTCCATTGCAAAGCGTGTGGCAGAAATCACGAACATCGCGCTTGATCCTCAGCTTCCTTTTGTAGGCGGAGCGGCGTTCAGCCATAAGGCTGGTATGCATATAGACGCGGTTCTGAAAAATCCGGAGGCGTACGAGCATATTTCACCGGATTCTGTTGGAAACGAACGGGTTTTCCTTATGAGCGAGGTTGCCGGACGTTCTACAATAATTGAGAAAATTCAAAAAATCGACCCTTCTATCACAAAGTCTTCGCCTCAGGTCGCGGAGCTTGTGGCAAAGATGAAGGAACTGGAGTTTGAAGGCTACCAGTTTGAAGGCGCTGACGGCTCGTTTGAGCTTCTTGCAAGAAAAGTTATTGGCCGCTACAAGCCGTTTTTTACGCTGCATTATTATCAGACAAACGGCGTAAATCCACGGCCGGAAGAAGGCGTTTGTGCCTGCGCGCAGATAAAGGTTGAAGTTGAAGGACAGATTGAAGTTACTGCCGGCGAGGGCGATGGTCCGGTAAATGCTCTGGATATTGCTCTCCGAAAGGCGTTGAGCCGCTTTTATCCTGCTGTGAACCAGATACGTCTTACAGACTATAAAGTCCGCGTTCTGGACGGAAAAAGCGCTACTGCCGCAAAAGTCCGCGTTTTGATAGAATCAAGCGACGGCAAGAGTACATGGACGACCGTAGGAGTTAGCAGTGACGTTATGGAAGCCAGCTGGCTTGCGCTATGCGATTCTTTTGAGTACAAACTGATAAACGATATTGAAAAACATTTGGGTAGATAAAACTGAGCTGATAAAGCTATAGGAGCGGATTTTGAAAAAAGGGCTTGTTTTGGAAGGCGGAGCAATGCGCGGAATGTTTACATCCGGCGTGCTTGATGTTTTTATGGAAAACGGAATTGATTTTGACGGAGCTATTGGTGTCAGCGCAGGCGCGACTTTTGGATGCAATTATAAGTCCAGGCAGCCTGGAAGGGCAATCCGCTACAACAAGCGTTTTTCTCATGACTGGCGTTACTGCAGTTTTCGTTCTCTTTTTTTAACCGGCGATATGTACGGCGCTGATTTTTGTTACAATCAGATTCCTAACAGGCTTGATATTTACGATGTTGAAACGTACAGAAAAAATCCTATGCAGTTTTATATTGTCGCAAGCGATGCTGTTTCTGGAAAGTCTGTGTACAAAAAGCTTGAGACTTGCGATGCCCACGACCTTACGTGGATGCGCGCCAGCGCCAGTATGCCGCTTGTCTCAAAGCCTGTAAAAATTGACGGATATACTCTTCTGGACGGAGGAATGACGGATTCTGTGCCGCTGCGTTTTATGGAAAGCATAGGTTACGACCGGAATGTTGTTATTCTTACGCAGCCGCGCGATTTTGTAAAAAAGCCTGCCGGCGCTATGCCGCTTATAAAAATTATGCTGAAAAAATATCCGCATCTTGTAGAGGCAATGGCTAACCGCCATGAAGTTTACAACGAAGAAACTAAATATTGTTTTGACAAGGCTGACAGAGGCGAAGTTCTTGTAATCTGCCCGGAAGAATCTCTTGGAATAAGCCGAACGGAAAAAAATCCGGCTGAGCTGGAACGCGTCTATCAGGAAGGCCGGAAAACCGGGACAAAAATGATAAAAAAGGTAAGGGAATTTCTTGGAAGCGGTTCAAACTGATAATTTTTTTATTTGAACATCGCATTGCAATTCATTAAACTGATTATGTTTTGAAAATAATTTTTAGAGGTACATAAATGGAAAAGACTATTGCTTTGATTCCCGGTGACGGAATCGGACCTGATGTTGTTGCAGAAGCTGTGAATGTTCTGGATGCGGTCGCTGCAAAATACGGTCACAAATGGAATTACACAAATGTTATTGCTGGCGGATGCGCTATTGATAAATTTGGAAAACCTCTTCCGCAGGAGCAGCTTGACATTTGTCTTAAATCAGACGCGGCATTGCTTGGCGCTGTTGGCGGTCCGAAATGGGATAATCTTCCTTCAGAAATCCGTCCTGAAAAGGCTTTGCTTGGTCTTCGCGGCGGAATGAAGGTTTTTGCAAATCTTCGCCCTGCTGTAATGTGGAAGCAGCTTAAAGATGCCTGTCCGCTTAAAGACGAAATCGTAGGTGATGGTCTTGATATTCTTATCGTCCGCGAATTGACCGGCGGTATTTATTTTGGTGAGCGTGGAACTTCTGAAGATGGAAATACCGCTTGGGACACTGAAAAATATACACGCCCGGAAATTGAAAGAATTGTGCGCATGGGCTTTGAATACGCTATGAAACGCCAGAAGAGATTGTGCGTTGTTGACAAGGCGAACATCTTGAATTCCAGCCAGCTTTGGCGTCGTGTCGCGGAAGATGTAAAAAAAGATTATCCGGAAGTAACTCTTTCTTATCTTTATATTGACAACGCATCTATGCAGATGGTCCGAAATCCACGCCAGTTTGACGTTATTGCAACAAGCAATATGTTCGGTGATATTCTTTCTGACGAGGCAAGCCAGATTACAGGTTCTATCGGTATGCTGGCTTCTGCTTCTTTGGGCGACGGAACTGGTCCTGGACTCTACGAGCCGATTCATGGTTCTGCTCCTGATATTGCCGGAAAAGATTTGGCTAATCCTTTGGCTACAATTCTTTCTGCCGCAATGCTTTTGCGCTACAGTTTTAATCTTGAGGAAGAGGCTAAGGCTATTGAAAACGCCGTGAATGCCGTTCTTGATGACGGATGGAGAACTGGTGATATTGCCGGCTCGCACATCGCGGAAGTAAAAGCCGCCGGAAAACTTGCTGGCACAAAGAAAATGGGCGGGCTTGTTGTGGAATACTTAAAAAAATAGTTATTGAACTGTTATAAAAAGTCTTAAGGCGGTTTAGAAAATCTAAGCCGCCTTATTTTTATGTCTTTTCAGGTTGGTTTTCAGCTTACAGAAGTTCTTTTGTTTCTTTTCTGTACGTTGATATAAAATAAACTGTTTCAAATATTGCTGTAATGAACCAGCTTGCCGGATACAATAGAAAAAGACTTTCGATTGTACGGAAATGCGCAAAAATAGTATAAATCCAGATAATGCGGAAAAAGCACGAGCCTATAAATACAAAAATAGAAGGCACAAATGTCTTTCCTAGGCCGCGGTTCGCAGCAATCGCTCCGTCCATAAATGCGGAAATTCCAAAACTGAACGTCATAATACGGAACTTTTTCATTGCGTAGTTAACGACCGTGCTGTCTGTTGTGAAAAGACCAAGGAACTGATGTCCAAAAACGTAGAGAATGATTCCAAATGTAATTCCTACCAGAAAAGCATATCCAGTGCTTATAAAATATGATTTTAAAATTCTTGATTTTTTATGCGCGCCGTAGTTTTGACCTATAAAAGTTGCCCCGGCCGTATAAAATGCCGCCATTATATTGTATACAAGATTATCGCCGTTCATGGTGGCTGCGTTTCCTGCGACCATCAGCGCGTCAAATGAATTTACGCCCGCCTGTATAAAAAGGTTCGCCACCGCAAACACAACGTTTTGAAGCCCTGCCGGAATTCCGATTTTTATCAGCTGCATTGTCTTATGGACATTGAGATTAAAAATTCTTCTGTCAAAATTAATGTTTTCAATGCTTCTGAATGTCGCCCGAACCGTAAGTATGCACGAAATATACTGCGCGACAACTGTTGCGATTGCGACTCCGGCTACGCTCATCTTAAAAACAATAACAAGAAGCAGGTCAAGAAAAACATTTGCAATTCCTGCGAGAGCCAGAAAAATCAGCGGAAGTTTTGTGTTTCCATGGGCGCTTAAAACCGCGTTTCCAAAATTATACAAAGCCATGGCCGGCATAGAAAGAAGATAAATTCTGAAATAAAGAAGCGCGCCGTCCATAAGCTCAGGCTTTGTCTTCATTATCTGTAGAACTGGCCTTGCCGAAATCCAGCCCATAATCATTATTGCAATTCCAGAAATAAGGCAGAAAACTACAGCCGTATGAACCATTTCATTAAGCTCTTTTTTATTGTCCTGCCCTATGTAAAAGGCTACAAGGACATTTACACCGCCGCCGATACCAATCAAAAGTCCGGAGCACAGAAAGCACAGCTGGCCGTCCGAGCCTACTGCGCCGAGCGCGAGCGCACCGGCAAATCGTCCGACAACGGAAGAGTCCGCCATATTAAAAAGGATTTGCAGAAGATTTGTAAAAGCCAGCGGAACACTGAACAATAGAATATTTTTTAAAAGCGAGCCATTTGTTATTTGTATTTCAGATTTCATATTCGTGCATTATTAAACAGATTGATAGATGATATATTTAAATAGCCCGAATGTCGAGATTTTTTTTGTTGAATTTATAGAAACTCCGCATCTGTTTTTAATAGTCCAGATACCAAGTTTTTTTACATTTTAATGTTGCACAAAAATTTACGGATGTTCTTCAGCGTAGGCCGGAAAAATAAAATTTTTTTTGTAATTCATTTCATTTTTTGACTTTTTTTTGCGTTAAATATGAAGAGGTTAAAAAATGAGAGTCCTATTTGTAACTTCCGAGCATCCCGGCTTACTTTTTGGCGGGCTTGGAACTTTTACCCGGGAATACGTTCGGGAACTTAGAAAATATTGTGACGTAAAGTGTGTCTATTTTCATCTTTCTGATGAAAGAATTCCGCTTCCCGATGAGACTGTTGACTATGTCTTTGAGCCTGAACAGATTTTTGATGCCTTTACGCCGGAGGCAAGAATCTTGGAATCTGCGGCTAGCCTTAGAAAACAGCTGGAGCCGCTTCTTCAGTCTTTCAAGCCGGACGTAATTCATTGCAACGACCGTCAGACTTATATGCCGTTCAGGTTTGAAAAAAATGTTTTTTATTCTTCTCATCTGATTTTTACAGATTTGATTGCCACAAGCTATCTTGATGACCTGTATTTTCAGGAAGTTAAAGTTGAGCGTTGCGCGATTGAGAATAGCGCCGTAGTCGCGGCATATTCGGAATTTTCTGCAAAATGCGTTGAAAAAAACGCCGGCAACTTGAAGTCGGCTGTTGTTCTTCCGCTTGGTCTCAGGACTGAAAAATTTCATAGAAATTTCCGCAATGATGGAAAAATCCGCGTGTGTTATTTCGGGCGGTTTGAAAATGTTCAGAAAGGTGTGAATGATTTTATATATGCGGTGAACCAGCTTGGACCTCAATTTAAAAAACGGAATTCGGTTGAATATTTTCTTTACGGGCGAGGGCAGATTGATGTAGGAATGGATCTTTCCCTGTTCAATAAACCGGAATTTCTTGAAGGTGACGAACTTATCGAAGCTTATGCGGATGCGGATATTGTTGTTATGCCAAGCCGTTACGAACCTTTCGGGCTTTCCGGACTTGAGGCTATGGCTTCAGGCGCGCTTCTGCTGGTTACAACAGGCTTGGGAATGGATGAGTATGCTGAGCCCGGACGTAATTGCATCGGGCTTCCGGGAAATGCCCATGAAATGACTGGTGTCCTGAGAAACGCTATTCTGGATTTACCTAAACTTGGGCTGCTGCGTGAAAATGCCGCGCTGACTGCAAGAAAATGGACTTGGAAACGCTGTGTAAAATCACATCTTTATTTTTACAGGCTGATTTTGCAGGAAAGGATTCCATTTATCAATATTGCCTACGAAAAAAACGTGCGAAAAATCCTTTCTGCGTACAAAAAAGCGAATGATGTTGAAAAAATCCATGCGGCGGAAGAGGAGCGCATTGCTTTTACCTGCATTTACGGCGCGATGAGTGATTTTGAGCGGCGTAAAAAAAATCTTGTGGTTACAGGAAATTTTATTCCTGAAGATGATGTTTTTCCCGAAAACTTTAAGTTTGTTTCTGTTCTGGAGGAGTCTGATGACGGCATTGTTGTTCGTCCAGAGTGTTTTTCGTTTGCGGACGAAAGTTTTGATTCTGTGATTGTTTGCGGCGCATGGGAATCTGTTCTTAATCCATGCAGTTTTCTGATGGAACTGGAGCGCGTTGCCAAGGATTCTGTTCAGATTCTGTATAAAACCGGTAAGCCGCGCGAATGGCAGACTTTTCAGATGGAAAGCGAAAGAGACTGGATTGATATAAATCAGTCTGGCTGGAGGTTTGACATGAATTCTGGTTATGGCGTTGAAAAATTAAAACACACAGTTCCATTTGATTCAGTTGTTTATAGAAAAAAGTCTGGGTTAAAAGAGGTTTTGAATGAAGTTATCGCTTAATCGGTATAAGGCGCCCGCAAAAAATGCGCTTTTGAAAATTCTGGAATTTCAGGTTTGATTTATGAAAAAGTATGTTCTTGTAAAACAGCATGATGAAACGGATTGCGGCGCCGCCTGTCTTGCGAGTATTGCTGAATATTATGGAAAAAGAATTTCCATAAGCAGAATCCGGTATTTTTCCGGGACGGATTGTTTTGGCACAAGTGGATTCGGGCTTGTGAAAGGTGCTTCTGCGCTGGGAATGTCCTGCCGCGGAATTATCAGCGAGGAAAAATCTCTTGAAAATGTTCCGTTTCCGGTTATTTGCCATGTGAAAAAAGACGTTATTGACCATTACGTGGTTGTTTACGGCAGAAAGGGCAAAAAAGTTATTGTCGCTGATCCTGACGAAGGAATAAGCCACGTTGATTGGGTTTCATTCTGCAGAAAATGGACAGGAGTTTATTTTCTTGTTGAGCCGGAGCAGAAATTTCAGCGTACCAGAGAAACCCGGGGATTGCTTGCAAGGTTTTCATATTTATTGAAACCTCATAAGAAAAGCATTGTAGAATGTTTTGCGGCCGGCTTGCTCTTGAGTATTCTTGGCGCGGCTTCTGCCTTTTATTTCAGGTTTTTAATAGATGATGTGCTTTACTCAGGATTGGAAAACACGCTCGCCTTGTGTTCTGTCGCATATCTTTTTGTGATTTTTTTTCAGGTGCTCACTGAATTTTCAAGAAATCAGCTGATGAATTTCCTTGGCAACAAGATAGATTTGGTTCTTGTCAATGATTATTTCAGCCATATTCTTCGCCTTCCCATGAAGTTTTTTACCAGCCGTAAAACCGGTGAAATTATTTCGCGCATCGGAGATACGGCTACTGTCCGGCAGACAATTTCAAGTATGACATTATCTGTCGCAATTGATTCCTGTATGCTGGTTGTCGGCGGAATTTTCCTTTTTGCTTTCGGGGCGGAACTTTTGTGGGTCTCAATGATTCCTGTCGCTGTGTCCGCGGTTATTGTCTGGTGCTTTGTAAAACCGTTCAGAAAAAAACTCAAGTATCTGTCTGTTCTTGAGGCGGAAAAACAGGCGGTTCTTGTGGAAAGCGTAAATGGAATTGGAACAATAAAAGCGCTGGCGGCGGAAAAAGAGGCAGCCAGAAAACTTGAAGAAAAAGTTTCGGAGTGCGTAAGGAAAAGCATTTCATTGGGAACAATGTCTAACTGCGAAAATGCCCTTCAGAATCTTGTTTCCAACACAGGAACACTGGCTGTTTACTGGATTGGGAGTCTCTTGATTTTCAAGGGAACTATGTCCTTAGGGCAGCTTATATCTTTTGTAACGTTGTCAGGATACTTTCTTGGACCTTTGGCAAGGCTTTTGACATTGCAGGAAAGCATTCAGCAGGCGGTGATTTCTTCTGACAGACTGAGCGAAGTCCTTGATATGCCGGAGGAAAGCGAAGATGGACTTGAGCTTTCAAAAGTTGAAAATCTTAAAGGTGATATATGTGTTGATAATATATCTTTTTCGTATGGAACCCGTGGAACTGCGCTTAAGGATGTAAGTCTGAGCATAAAAGCCGGTGAGCATGTCGCGTTTGTTGGTTCAAGCGGTTCAGGAAAATCCACGATGACCAAGCTTCTTATGAAATTCTATCAGATTGATTCTGGAAATATTTCTGTGGATGGTTTTGATTTGTCTGATGTTGATACAGTTTCTTACAGAAATTGCATTGGTTATGTGCCTCAGGAATCTCTGTTGTTCAGCGGGTCTGTCGCGGAAAATATTCAGTGGGGAAACGGCGGTTTTTCCATGGCAGAAATTGTCCAGGCGGCAAAAGAGGCTCAGGCTCATGAGTTTATCTCACGGCTGGACTACAGGTATAAAACAACGGTTGGTGAGCGCGGCGCTTCATTGTCTGGTGGAGAACGTCAGAGAATCGCGCTCGCCAGAGTTTTGCTAAGAAAACCTAAATTGATGATTCTGGACGAGGCGACTGCCAGTCTGGACAGCATTTCAGAACGAGGAATAATGGAAACAATTGATAAATGCTGTGCCGAATGCACCATGATTATTGTTGCCCATAGACTTTCGACAGTCAAGGATTGCGACAGGATTTTTGTTTTTGACAGAGGTTCTGTGGTTGAATCTGGAAAACATGAGGAGCTGCTTTTGCGGAAAGGCAAGTATTATCAGATGTGGACTGCCCAAAATGGACTTTGGTCAAGAGGTTTTTGATTTATGAAAAGATTTGTAGTTTATCCGTCTGAAATGCTGAATGGAATGAGCCAGGTTTTATGCAAGGAAGAGCCTTGGTATCTTCATTCAGTTATATGGATTGTTTGCGGAATCGCTGCCGGAATTATATCTTTTGTTTGTTTTGGAAAAATTGATGATGTTGTAAAGGCTGATGGAATTGTAAGGCCCGCGACGAACATTTCCACAGTCAATAATATTTCTTCCGGGGAAATTGAATTTCTTTTTTATAAGCCGGGAGATTTTGTAAGGGCAGGGGAAAAATTGCTCTCAATAAAAAATGACAGCCTTTTGGCTCAGAAAAAATCTGTTGAAATTCAGCTTGAAGAAAATTGCGCTAAACTAAATGGTTTGGGCGCTCTTTTGGAAGGTTATGAAAAAAAATCAGAGAGCATTGAAACTGAAAACGGCACAATTCGGGCAAGGTTCAACTCTTTTGCCGCGGAAAGAAAACTCCTGAATGCAAGAATTGCCAGGACCGGGGAACTTCTTGCAAAGGAAATCGCGCTTCCTGACAGTTCGACTACCGCCAGCGAAATTGAAGAAAAAAAATATGAATATTCTGTTTCCGTTATGGAATACGAGCAGTTTTGCGCCGGATTCTACAGCTCGCTGAAACAGGAAATAGACTCATTGAAACTTGAGCGTGAGGAGCTTCAGAAACAGTTTGTGCAGGTGAACGAGGCTCTGAAAAATCTTACGCTGGTTTCTCCGGTGGACGGATTCGTTCAGGAAAAGTCATCGCTGAACGTAGGCGATTATCTTTTTTCCGACCAGCAGGTTTTGAATATTGTTCCTTCTGCGGACAAAAACTGCAGGATAGAGCTTCATGTTCCGGCGGAAAGCATGGGAAAACTGAAAAAAGGTCAAAAAGTAAAACTAAGGTTCCCGGCATTCCCTTATTCGGAATTTAAAGGAATTGATGGTGAGTTGAATGTGATTCAGCCTGATTCTGAGCTTTCTGATTCCGGATTTTTGTATTTTACTGTTTACGCATTTGCGGACTCAATGGAGCTGAAGGACAAACGGGGCTTGTGTTACCAGATAAAGCCTGGTTTTGAGGTAAATGCAAGGATTGTCTTGGAAAATCAGACACTGTTGTATTTTCTTTTAAAAAAACTGGATTTTACAGTATGAAAAAGTTTTTTCTTGTATTCGTATATTTTTTTTCAGCATATTCTGGTTTTTGCATTCTGCCGGAAGAAATTTCTTTTGAAAAACTTGATTTTTTTCAAATCGCCAGGCTCAGTCAATCTGTCATGTCTCTTGAGGCAAAAAAATACAGGCATTTTTATGCTCCAAGACTCTATTTTAGTTCCGATGGGAAAATTTCAGGTGACATGGCGGACGGATGGGAAACTATATTTGCTTCGCCGTCCGTTGGTTTTTCTCAGGAATTGCCAGGGCTTGCTTCAATATCTTTGGAATCAGGATATAACTTTATATTTACAGAAGATACAAACGATTTTTCAAATTCCATGTCGCATTCGCTTGTGCTGCGCTTGCCGCTCGCGTTCAATAAAACAATGGTTGCGGCCGCTGATGATTTTGCCAGGAATTATTACCGCAAAAAAAAGCATCTTGCCTCGCTGGTTTTTTACAACGCAATTTCAGCCGGCACAAAGGACTTTGTTTCTGCCGTAGGAAATGCGGTTTACTATCGTGATTTGATTTTTCTGAATGAAAGGCGGCTTGCGTTTTTTGAAAAACTGAACGAAGACTGTGAAAAACTTTTTGCTTTGGGAAAAATCACTAGCATTGAATTGAGCGAGCAGTATTCAAAATTCCGGGATTTGATAAACGACCAGCATAATTGCCGGGTTTCTTTAGTCTCGTTTGAACAAAAAATCTTTGAGTTCGGTGAAAATCTTCCGAATGATACAATTTCCTTTGAAAAATTTGTAGTTTTTTGCGAGAATCTTGTTTCCGGGCGAAAAGAAACTTTTTTTTCAGATGAGGCGGAATTTCTTCAGATGGAAACAGATTGCATGAAGAGCGCGCTTTCTTTTAAGTCGGCACTTAGTTTTTTGACAGCCGGGTTTTCCGTAACCAGCAGATATAGTCAAAATGAGTTTCTGTCGTTTGAAAATCCCGGCTGGTCGTTCACTCTTTCTTTTAAAATTCCGTGTTTTCCGGATGTTTTAAATATTTCAGAAATGAATAAATATGCATTGTCGGATAAACTGTATCAACTTGAAAAATCAAAAATTATCAGAAGCCAGGAATATTCTAAAAAATCCAGGGCGGCCGCTTTAAAGCTTTGCGAGGATTCTGTCCTGCATAAGGAAAAACTTCTGGAGCTTGAAGAAAAGCGTCTTGAATCATACAAAAATCTTATGGCTCTCGGCCGATTGTCAGAATCAGATTTTCTGGCGCAAAAGGATGAGGCGGAGTTCGCAAGACTACAGTTTCTTTATTCAAGATTTCAGCTTGCTGTGCTTAAGCTCGGGTTTTATTGATTCCTTGTAAACCCCGCGTTAGTACGTTGCTGCATGTTTACTGCAACTTGCTTTCAAATTGTTGCCTTAAAATGAATATTTATTTATAATGTTGCATAAATATACGCTTACAGCATAGAGGCAAATGTGAAGGAACGTCTTACCCGCTTAAAGACAATCAGAAAACTTATAAAAAATTACCGTATAGAAAGTCAGGATTCTCTTCTTGCTTACCTTGAAAAAGAAGGATTTGAAGTTACCCAGGCGACTCTTTCCCGCGACTTGAAGCTACTGAAAGTTGGAAAAATTGCGGACGGTAATACCGGCTATGTCTACACGTTGCCGGGCGATGATGAACGCCAGGAGTCTGAAATGATTTATATTCAGGATTTCTTGCGCGGATACGTAAGCATTGACTGGAGCGGAAATATTGTTGTTGTAAAGACTTTTCCAGGCCATGCAAATACAGTTTCCAATGCGCTTGATAATATGAATATGGATGAGATTCTGGGAACTGTCGCCGGGGACAACTGCCTTTTTGCCTGCCTCAGGGAAGGCGTTACAGGTGATCAGTTTATGGCTGAATTAAAACGAAGAATTCCGGAAATTGAAGAGTAAATGAATATGTATGAAGTCAGGGTTACGGCTGATTTTGCCGCAGCGCATTTTTTGCGCGATTACAATGGAAAATGTGAAAATCTTCACGGACATAATTATAAAGTTTATGCCCATGTCCGCGGTGAAAAATTGAATGAAGGCGGTATGCTGATGGATTTTTCTTCCTTAAAAAAAGCCCTTCGTGAAGTCTGCAAAAAACTTGACCATACAAACTTGAACGATATGCCGGTTTTTGAGCAGAATCCGAGCGCGGAACGCATTGCGGCATACATTTTTACCCGGATTATTGAGCTTGTAAAAAATGAAGGCGTTGACCTTTCCTATAATCCTGCTAAAAAAGAGCCGTGGCTCTGGGCAATAGACGTATTTGAGACAGAAACAAGCCGAGCCCGCTATTCAATCTGCTAGAAAAACTTCGGCATTAAAAGTTGAAATTTATATCCGGACAGGAATTCCTTCATTTTTTAATGTATCTTTAATGGAATTTACAGTGTACTGTCCGGAATGGACCATTGTTGCTATCAGGGCTGCATCCGCCTTACCGTCAGACAGGACTTTTGCCATGTGCTCCGGAGTTCCGGCTCCGCCAGAAGCGATTACAGGAACGGAAACAGCCTCTGAAATCATTCTTGTAAGCTGAACGTCGTAACCGTCCTTTGTTCCGTCTGCATCCATTGAGTTTAATACAATTTCCCCTGCGCCAAGCTCAACTGCTCTGACCGCCCATTCTCTGGCGTCCAACCCTGTTTCTATGCGTCCGCCGTGGATTGTTGTTCCGTAGCCGCTCGGTTTTGTGGAATCTTTTTTTACATCCATTCCAAGAACTATGCATTGTGAACCGAAAATCCTTGCGCCTTCTTTTATCAGGTCAGGATTTTTTACGGCAGGACTGTTCAGGCTTACTTTTTCAGCGCCCGCAAGAATTGTCTGCCTTATGTCATCTATTGTATTGATTCCACCGCCTACGCAAAACGGAATGAAAACCTGGCCTGCGACTTTTGATATAAGGTCAAGAATCGGGCCGCGTCCCCGCGCGGAAGCGATAATATCGTAAAAAACAAGCTCGTCAACGCCCTGCCTGTAATATTCTGCCGCCATTTCAACAGGATCTCCGATATCTACGTTGTTAAGGAATTTTACACCTTTTGTGGTTCGGCCGTCCTTTACGTCAAGGCAAACTATTATTCTTTTTTTCAGCATTATTATTCTCCCGCAAAATTTTTCAGAATCTGAAGACCTCGTTCACCTGATTTTTCCGGGTGAAACTGAAAAACAGTTATATTGTCTTTTTCAATGCATGATGGAACTTTTACGCCGTAGTCGCAGGTTGCCTTGATAACAGATTTGTCTTCCGGACAGATTACATACGAATGGACAAAATAAAAATCAGAATGTTCTGGAATTTTCTCAAAAAGCGAAGAGCCGCCGTTCGTGTAGCTCAAGTCGTTCCAGCCCATGTGGGGGCATTTTAATTTTTCGTCAAGATTTTTGTCTTCTTCCTTCCACAGATTTTTGAAATGTCTTATTTTTCCGGGTATAAGTCCAAGGCAATCAGTGTTTCCTTCCTCTGAAAAATCAAAGATTATCTGCGCGCCAAGACAAAAACCCGCAAGTTTTTTTCCGCTTTTTACAAAATCTTTAATAAATGTATCAAAACCTGTCTTTTTCAGCTGTTCCATGGCATACGCGGCGTCGCCAACTCCGGGAAAAATAATTTTATCGCATTTTTCCAGGTCGGCAGGCTTTTTTGAAAGCGTAAATTCTGCATTCAAAAACTTTAGTGCCCGCGCCACGCTTGTTATATTTCCAGCGTTGTAATCAATAATTCCAATCATATTGCAATTATAAAAATTAAGGGAAAATAGTTCAATCAGATTCATTTTTTTTATTTGTAAAAAACGGCATTCAATCAGCCGATAAAAAAATATGAAAATTTCTGAACTTTTGCCAATTTTAAAGCAGGTGCTAACAAATCCGTATGTTATTGGAACGGCGGTGGTTGTCATTCTTTTTATGAATTTTTGCTCTTTTGTATGTAATTACAAAAAAAGACCGCCAAAAGGAAAGAAGAAAAATGCAAAAAAAGCGGCGCCGCAACAACCTAAGGAACAGACAGAAAAATCGGAGTCATCTTCTCAATCCGCCGGCGAAGATGACAAGTCTTCCGGCGAAAAATAAAAAAAGCAATCCTTGGAATCCTGAAAAACCTGATTTTTCTGCTGAACCGCCTTTGCTTTTCTTTTTTATCATGATTTTCCGGCATTTCCCGTATTTTCAGCCTTCCTTTCCACGGCCAGCCGCAGATTTCAATTTTTTTTGATGACAGCAGGGATTCCATGACTAGGCAAAAATTTTCGTGGTTCCATATATTGACTCCTGTAAAAGGAATGGTTATCCGGTTCATAAATTTCGTGTAGAATTTTTCAAAACTTTCCCTTGTAAAATATTTTTCGCTAAGTTCAATCAGCCTGAACGCAATTTCTTCATCGTCCGCTACATTTCCGGAAGGCATATCTTTTTCAACAAAGTGACGGCTCGAAACTTTGTGAAAATCTGAAATTTTCTGCGCAATTTTTATTCTTACAGGAAAATTTTCATAGAAACGGCTGGAAATTCCGGGCGCTCCGGAACATCTTAAGGATTTTTTTACTGAAGTCTTACTCTCATTGTTTTTTTCATTGCGGTAAGAATCAGTTTTTAAAAACGCTTTTCCGCGGCAAATATCGCAGCCGCTGCAGACCGCCTGCTCCGCCCCAAGTGCATCAAGCAAAACCTGCCGCCTGCAATTCCTTGTCCCAGCGAATTCCCTGAGCGCCGCCTTTCTGCTTCCAGAAGGAAATTCCGCAAACCTTAAGGAATCTTCAAAATTCCACAGAAGAATCGCGTTCGCCACGCTTCCATCCCGGCCGCCGCGTCCGGCTTCCTGAATATACGCTTCCGCGGTTTGCGGCGGATCAAGGTGAACCACCGTATGAATGTCCTTTTTGTCAACTCCCATTCCGTATGCGCAGGTCGCGCACAAAACCGCATCTTTCCGGCTGAAAAACCATTCTTCAATCTTAGTCTTTTCCCCGCGCTCCATTCTTGCGTGATAAAATTTCGCGGTTTCCGCTCCAAACGCTGTGTTCAGCTCCTGCGCCATGTCTTCAGTGCGGCTTCTTGTTCCGCAAAAAATAATCATAGGGCGCGCCTCCGTCTTTGCAAGAACCAGCGCCGCCGCCTTCTTGGACGCAACTTTTTTTACATAATAATGTATGTTAGGGCGGTCGCTTTCGCTTCTTACTATATGCGCCTCTCCGTTAAAAAGCACATCGGAGATTCTTGCAAGAACTTCCGGCGATGCTGTCGCCGTAAAAGCCGTTACAACCGGAACATCCAGAACCCTTAAAATCTTTCCAAGCTCCAGATAAGCCGGTCTGAACGTATCGCCCCATTCGCTGACGCAGTGCGCCTCATCAATCGCGATATGGGAAATCCCGTATTCTTTCAGCCTGCCTGTCAGTTTTTCGTCCGAAAGAATTTCCGGATTTGCAATTATTATTTTTGCGCCGCCATCCAGAAGCCTGAAATTTTCATCGCGCTCTTCAGCCGTTTGCCCGCCCCTGAAAATCGCGGCTTTTATTCCGCCTTCAGTCATCCGCCTGTACTGGTCGCCCATCAGGGCAAGCAGCGGATAGATTACGAGCGTCGGGCCTTCCATTAAAATTGCCGGAATCTGAAAGCACAGGGATTTTCCTGCCCCGGTCGGAAGCAGCACGATTTGTTTTCCATCGCAGTCTAAAAGTCCTTCCTCATCTCCGCGTTTTTTAGCGGAAAAATAAGAATCCATAATATTGCCCACGACCAGCCTTTGCCACGGGAAAAGGTACTTTATTCCGAAATTTTCCAGAGCCGCCTGCGCCGCCGGATCATCCGGGCAAAAATCATCCGCATCAAGTTTTACAAGTTCTTCCATAAAATTAAATAGCAGAATAAAATCAAAAACTGAAGTGATTTTCATTTTTTTCTTTTCAGGACGCAAATTTTTTCAGCAACGGGCTTTCCGGGGTTCCGGCTGTCCGCCTGCATTGCTTCGCAAAACGCCTTCGGCGTTCCCCTCCAATCCCGCGTAAGAATCTTTTTCATCATTTTGTTTTTTCCGCCGATAATCAAACTGGTAAGTGAGGTTCTATGAAAAAAACTGTTTTATGCGCAGTCTTATGCTGCATTGCCTTTTCTGTGTCTTCCCAGACGGAAAATCAGAGTCCGACATTGCTTGAATTCAAATTTCACAAAAACGACAAAAGCCGCATTATTTCAACTGTAGACGAAAATGTCTACCTGAACGGAATGTTAAATCATAAATCTGTAATCCTGAACAGAATCTCAAGCGAAATTACGGATGTTCTGCCGGATGGCTCAGGAATATGCACCGCGATTTTTATGACTACAGAAAACGCCACAACTCAAAACGGCATTTTTTCAGAAAATTACAGCTGGGGCGAGGAATATAAAAGCGTTTTTACGCGCGATTCAACCGGAAAATATAAAATTGACGACATCTATTTTATGCCGACCGTTCGCGATGTTCCTGTTTTTCCTGATTATGCTATAAAACCTGGCGACAAATGGCAGGCGGAAGGGCATGAGGCGCACGATATGCGCAGGACTTTCAATATTCAAAAGCCGTTTAAAGTTCCTTTTTCGGCGGAATACGAATATCTTGGCGACGAAACCGGCGAAAACGGAAAAGTTCTGAACAAAATCAGCATCTTTTATAAACTATATTTTGAAAGTCCGGCTCAAGGCTCTTTCAGCCGGAATTCCGGGAATCTTCCGCGAATTACAAAAGGTTTTTCAAACCAGATTATTTACTGGGACAACGAGCGCGGCGCTATTGACCATTATTCAGAAGAATTCCGCATTATGATAGAAACTTTCCTTGGCGACCAGATTCTTTTTACAGGCACGGCGCGCGCGGAGGTTACAGAATTTGAGCGCGTGAACACAAAAGAAAACCGCGAAAAAATTTCAAAAACCTTGGACACTCTTGGCCTTGAAAATGTCGAGCTCAAAGAAAACGAAAAGGGGCTTACGATTTCAATAGAAAACATCCAGTTCCTTCCGGATTCTTCAGAACTCGTTCCGGCGGAAAAAGAAAAGCTTGCAAGAATTGCGGAAATTCTTAAAGGTTTTGAAAACGATCTGCTTGTTACAGGACACTGCGCAAACCGTGGAACTCTTCGCAACCAGCAGCGTATTTCAGAACAGCGCGCCGCCTCTGTTGCGGATTATCTTTCCACTCTAAAAGTCCGCGAGCCAAAATGTATCTTTACGCAGGGAAAAGGAGCTTCCGAACCGGTCGCATCCAACTCCACAGAAGCCGGACGCGCCAAGAACCGCCGCGTGGAAATTACAATTATGGACGAATAGCCCAAAAATTGGCTGCGCCGTTTATTCTACGGTGGCAGTCTGCATGTTCAGCAGGGCGTTTTTATTTCCTGCAAGGTATTCTTCGCATCGCTCCTGTGTCATCGGTTTTCCAAGCAAAAATCCCTGGATTATGCTGCAGTTGAATTTCTTTAAAAGCTCAAGCTGCGAATTCTGCTCCACGCCTTCCGCAATCGTTGTAAGCCCCATGTTGGAAACCATGGATATAATGGAATTAGTGATGTTCGCCTGAATTCCGTTTGTGGAAGTTATATCGTTTATAAACGACTTGTCGATTTTAAGAGTGTCAAGCGGAAGCATCTGCAGATAACTTAAGGAAGAGTAGCCGGTTCCAAAGTCATCGAGCGAAATTCTGAACCCCATGTCTTTCATTATTTTTAACTTTGAAACAGTATCTTCCATGTTGTCAATCATTATGCCTTCGGTGATTTCAATTTCAATAAATCTAGGGTTGATGTCATAGGTTATAAGAAGATTTCTAAGTTCATCCAGAATATCTGGCTGTTTCAGCTGGATTGGAGAAAGGTTTACGGAAATGACTCCGGTAAAATAATAGTTTGTCTGCCATTTTTTCAGCGTGGCAAAAGCGGTATTTAAAACCCATGTTCCAATAGGCAGTATGAGTCCGCATTCTTCGGCAAGAGGAATAAAGACTGAAGGCGGAATCTGTCCGAACTGTTCATCGTGCCAGCGGATAAGCGCCTCAAACCCGCGTAGACTTCCTGTCTTTGCATCAAACTGCGGCTGGTAGAAAAGCTTGAACCGGCTTGAAAGCACCGCCTGTGTCATTCTGCTTTGAATGTTCAGTTTTTGAATAAAAACGCGCTGCATATCCGGCTTAAAAAACTGGAACTGGCTTTTTCCGTCTTTTTTTGCTGAATGCATCGCAATATCCGCAAAGCGCAGGAGTTCAGTCCTGTTGCATGAATTGTCCGGATAAACGGAAATTCCGCCGGATACGCTTATTTCCTGAATCATAAACGCTTCAAGGATTGTGTCGCTTATGTTTACTATTGAATCCGTTGAGATGGAATTCTGGATTACGACAAGGAATTCATCTCCGCAAAAGCGGTACGAGCTTATAATTCTTTTTGAAAACTGCTGAAGGATTTCCGCGGTTTTTTTTATGATTTCATCTCCGGCCTGATGACCTTTTGCGTCATTTATATTTTTAAGGTTGTCAATATTTATAAGAAGAAGACCAATCTTGTTTCCGTCAAATTCGGCTCTTTCCAGCATGAGCGGGAATTCTTCGTCAAAAAGATTGCGGTTCGGCATTAAAGTCCTGGAATCTATAAAGGCGATGTCCCTCAGTTTTTTCTCGTTGTTTTTCTTTTCAGTAATGTTAAAAAGGTTTACTACAATCATTCCGTCGGCCGTTCCGCGGAACTGCACTTCAAACCATGCGTTGCTCAGCTCTGAATAATAATCTATCGGAGAGACAAAAATTCCGTTCAAGGCTTTGTCTCCTAAATCAATCCATGGAATGTCAGGGTTAAGCAAATCTTTTAAATCAGAAAATTTTCTGCAGTTGGAAATATTTGGATTTACAGAACTATAAAAACTTTCGTTCGCAAATACAAGCTCAAAATCTGTAATCTTAGAACCGTCATGAATTGGTTTTGCAATCAAAATCGGTGAAGAAAAAGCATTTAATATCGAAGAAAAATCCGGGTCATTCATAAAATAATTTTACAGTCAAATATGCTGTTTGTCAAAAAGATGTCAAAAAACATCGGGCGCCCATAAAATTTCCAGGCAGCCCGATGTTCAGGTTGATAAAATATTAGGCTTAATTTCGAGTTTTTTTTACAAATTACGAAAGAACGCTTTCGGCATATTTCCAATTTGCTCAGATGGATTTGGCTCGCGCTACGCTTGTATTAATTCGGGTGCTCCGCACTTTAATTAATTCAATCGCCAAAAATCTTCACAAATTGCAAATCTGCCTGCGCTTTTATTCTTTTTGCAAAAAAACTCGATATTCAACCTATTAGTTTGTTGAAATCCTAAGCGATTCCCACATTGAATAATATTTATCCAGCCAGTCGCCGATGTCGTTCTTCAGCTCGCATTTTTCCATGATTTCAGCCGGATACATTGGAGTTGTTGTTCTGAATTTTTCTGCCTCGATATTTACGTAGTCCGGAAAACGGAAAAAATCAAGAAATTTTGCATAATTTTCAGGTCTGTGTATAAAATTGATGAACTCTGAGGCAAGCCCGACATTCTTTGAGTCTTTCAGAATGCACAGGCTGTCAAGGTATGACGGTCCGCCGTCTTCCGGAATAAAGAAGTCAATTGTGTCAGCCCATTCGTCCTGCGGAATTTCTCCGTACACGCACTCTGCATAGCCCTGGCAAAGCCACAGGTCGCCGCGCGCAAAATCCTTTCCGAATCCTTCCGCATCAAATTTTACAATATTCGGAAGCCACTTTGTCTTTATAAGGTTTACGGCAGATTTCAATTCTTCCTCATTTTTTGAGCAGACGCTGTATCCCTGGTATTTAAGCGCGTCGCCAAGAACTTCGCGGTAGTCGTCCATCATGGAAGCGTGTCCTGCAAACTGCGGGTCTGCAAAAATGTTCCATGTGCGCTCATAGTTTCCGCCAGGAACTTTTTTCTTGTTTACGGAAATTCCGGCGGCTCCAAAATAATAAGGAACGGCGTAAAGCATTTCCGGGTCGTAAGGAATTTTTTCAAGAATTTTAGGATTTATCTTATCTCTGTTTGTAAATTTTGACTGGTCTATTGGCTGCAGCATTCCTTTTTTCAGCATTATTGAAACAAAATCCTGCGATGGAACTACAATGTCAAAACTTTTTGCCCCGCCGTTCACGAGCTTGTTGTACATCGTTTCGTTTGAGTCGTATTCACTTACTACAACCTTGCAGTTGAATTCTGTTTCAAACGCGGCTACTACTTCAGTAGGAGTGTAGTAAGTCCAGCTGTAAAGTCTTAAAACTTGTTTTTTTTCGCAAGAAACAAGACCGAGCGCTGCCACAGCTACAAATGCGGCGGCAATAATTTTAGAAGTGATTTTCATAAATCAGCCCTCCAAAAATAAAAAAAGAATATTTGAAGCCATCGTTTTTGACGGCCTAATGACCTGCTGCAAAAGTTTTAAGACCTTTTCGCAGGGCAATTGCCATAAGACAGATTATGATGATAAGAACAAAACTCAGCGCGTTAATAACGGGACTTACGCCGTGCCTTATCATGTTGTAGACATATATCGGAAGCGTTTCTACATTTCCGTTTACAAGGGAGGTTATTACAAAGTCTTCTATGGACATCGTTATGCTCATCATAAATCCGCTTAAAATTCCGGGAAGAATCGCCGGAACGATTACAAGCCACAGAGTCTGCTTTTCTGATGCGCCAAGGTCGTGGCTTGCCTCTATAATCGAATAATCAAATTCATCTACGCGGGCGCTTACCATAAGGTATACAAATGGAAGGCAGAATGTTGTGTGTGCGATTATTATTGTAAAAAGTCCAAGATTCATGTGAATTCCGCTTAAGAAAATCAGAAGCGAGACACCCATTATGACTTCCGGCAGAACCATCGGCAGAAAACTTACGGACTGAATGTAGTTTTTTCCAAAAAACTTGTACCAGCTTATTCCTATCGCCGCGAGCGTACCAAGAATTGTGGCTAAAAGCGCGGAAACAATTGCGACTATGGCGCTGTAAAGCAGGCTCATCCACAGTCGTCCTGAGCTGAATAGCAGCTCCTCGTACCAGCGGAATGAAATTCCGGTAAAACTAGTTCCTTTTGAGTCATTGAACGAATAAAATATAATCACGAACAGAGGAATAAAAAGGAACAGAAGTGCGACAAAAAGCACCGTTTTTGAAAAACTGAAAACAGGCGCATGTTTTTTCCAGAATCGTTTCGCGTGCTTGTGGTTTTCCGATTTTGGATGACTAGCCTTTTCAAATAAAGACAAAATTACAGAAACTAAAAAATCCATGCCGAATTCCTTATTTAGAAGATTTGTTGTCAGCAACGCCAGTTTCTTCGCGCGCCGTTGATTTTTTTAATTTTGCATCCTGGCGTTCGCTTATGAGCATTCCAAGAATCGCAAGCATGCTGACAACTGTAAGAAGAACACTGAATGCGGAAGCCAGAGGAAGGTTTCGCGCCTTGTTGATTTGGTCCATTACGATATTTCCAAGCATATAGCTTTCTGTTGAACCGATGAGCTGCGGAACTGTATAGTTTCCGAAAATAGGAATGAATGTAAAAATCAGCGCGCTTATGATTCCGCTTTTTATGCCAGGAATAAGTATTTTTGTCATTGACTGCGGTTTTGTCGCGCCTAAATCGCGTGCCGCTTCCAGAAGCGAAAAGTCAAACCTGTCTACGGAAGTAAAAATCGGCAGTATCGCATAAGGAAGGTACATATAAATGCTTACAAGTATTACAGCGCCTTTTGTGTACATGAATTTATGCGGAACGAAAACCTCGCCGTCATTTTTTATTGAATGCGCGATATTGAAAAAAGCTTTGCAAATCCAGTTCAAAAGTCCGTCCTGGCCAAGAATTGTCATCCATGCAAAGACTCTTATCAGGGAATTTGTAAGGAACGGAATTATCACAAGGATAAGTAATAGCGTCTGATGCCTGCTTCTGGCGATTGCATATCCGCACGGAAGGGCAATGAGTATTGAGATAAGGGTGGAAAGCACGGACATCCACAGCGTTCTTAGCAGAATAAACGCATAGGCTTTGCTGAACATCTGTCTGTATGCGGCAAATGAGAACTCAGGAACTACACCCCCGAACATATCTCTCTTCATAAATGAATAGCAGAGGATTATTGCCAGCGGAATTACAAAAAAAACGGAAAACCATGCTCCCATAGGCCAGGCGTAAGCAGGTCCCGGATTCATTCTTTTTGTTTTTGCGGCTTCGGCCTTTTCAGCAAGACGCAGCAAAAATGTTTTTTTACCGGCTTTGGAATTTTCTTTTTCCGCCGGTGGATGTCCTTCTTTTATCTCTTTCATGTTTCTGCCTTTATTTATTGATGTTTTCAACAATATATCCGTCTTCTGCGGACCATGAAATATATACGGTATCCTTCCACTGAATCTCAGGGCCGTCGTCAAGGTAGTTTGTATGCTGCTTGAATACTTTTACAATAGTTCCGTTCTCAAGGCGGACATAGAATTTTGACTGGAAACCTGTGTAAATCGGCTCCTCGACTATTCCTTTGAATACATTTATGTCTTTTCTTCCTGCAAAGGCAGGTTCTTCAAGGGTAATCCTTATTTTTTCCGGCCTGACGGTAAAGGCGACTTTCTGACCTTCGTCTGTATGCTCAAAGTCCGTAACAAGAATGTTCTTGTCCTCTTCGCGCGTCGCGGCGGTTTCTCCGGTAAGCTTCGCCTGCATTCCAAGCGCCGGTGTGTTTAACGTCACCATGTGCTCGATGTCTGGCTTTCCGGGAACTTTGTATGCCTCGCACTGAACAACTGTGCTTTCAAAAAGGTTTGTTTCTCCAATAAACTGGGCTACGAACTGGGTGGCCGGGCTTTCATAAATTTCAAAAGGAGTTCCGACCTGAAGCACGTTTCCCGCGTTCATTACGGCGATTCTGTCGCTTACGGCAAGGGCTTCGCTCTGGTCGTGCGTAACATAGATGAATGTGATTCCAATTTTGTCGTGAAGATTGTCAAGGTCAATCAGCAGGCTTGAGCGCAGTTTTGCATCAAGGGCGGAAAGCGGCTCGTCCAGCAGAAGGACTTTAGGTTCATTTATAAGCGCCCTTGCGATTGCGACGCGCTGTTTCTGTCCGCCGGAAAGCTGGTTCGGCTTCTTGTAGATGTGCTGGTCAAGCTGCACAAGGTGAACGTATTTTCTGACTTTCTCGTCAATCACATTCTTCGGAACTTTTTTGAGCCTGAGCGGAAATGCGATGTTGTCGTAAACAGACATGTGCGGAAAAAGCGCGTATGTCTGGAAAACTGTGTTTGAATGCCGTTTGTTCGCCGGAAGGCTTACGACATTTTTATCGTCAAAAAGGACTGCGCCGTCATCAGGAAATTCAAATCCCGCAATAATGCGCAGGAGAGTTGTCTTTCCGCAGCCTGAAGGACCAAGCAGAGAAAAGAATTCCCCCGGTTTTATTGTAAAATTTACGTCATTAAGCGCGACAAAATCTCCGAAGACTTTGTTCACGTGATCAATTTTTACCTGACTGCCGTTCAAGTGCGTTTCCTCTGTATAAACATAATTTATTTTTGTTACAATGTAACTAATACATAGAATAGTCAATAATGTTTTCTTAAATATTTTATTTTTTTTGAAACTTTTTTTTCAAAACTTGCAGAGTGCGGCAATCTGCATTATAGTTAAAGACAAATCGGATAATTTTTTTTATGAGGTAATACGATGGTATCTCTTGTAATTGGTCTTGTTTTTATTGCGTTTACAGTTTTTTCCGTGCTTCCGAATATGCCGCTCAACTGGGGCGCTGATGTTGTGCTTTTCTTAAAAGGCTGCGCGCCTGTGCTTGCCGCGTTCCTTGGGCTTATCCTTCTTTTTATCGGTGCGGCCGACATAAAGGATAAAAAAGAAGCGAAAAAGGAAGAGAAGGAAGCCCGCGCAAGGGCCGAGGAAAACAAGGAATAAGTGTTTTCTTTGTGTTTGAGTATTGACTTGAACATTTGATTTGTAGTACATTTAAATCCCCGTATATAGGAATGACGACTGCTCATCGTTGTTCTGCAGTTTATTTTGTCAGATGCAAAGACATTTAAACCGCATAAAACTTTAAATATTAAGGTATATACATGAAAACTATTTTCGTAAATGAAAAAGCTCAGAAGCGCGACTGGTATGTTATCGACGCTGCTGGCAAACCACTTGGACGCGTAGCTGCAAAAGCTGCTGCCATTGCTCGCGGTAAGAATAAGCCTACTTACACACCTAACCAGGAGATGGGTGATTATGTTGTAATCATCAATGCTGATAAAGTTGCTGTAACAGGCGGAAAAGAAACAAAAAAGATTTACTACAAATATACAACTGGTTTTGTAGGAAGTCTTCGCGCTCATACATTTGAAAAATTGATTGAAAAGCATCCTGAGGAACCTGTTACTCTTGCAGTAAAAGGCATGCTTCCTGGTGGACGTCTTGGACGTGTTCTCCTTTCTAACGTAAAAGTTTACGCTGGCGCAGAACACCCGCATTCAGCTCAGAACCCAAAGGTTGTTGAACTTTAATTAGGAGTCTAAGATGGTAAAAAACATTGCTATTGGAACAGGTAGAAGAAAGACAGCTGTCGCTCGTGTTTTTGTACGCGACGGCTCAGGAAAAATTGTTGTAAACGGAAAAGATGTTAAAGACTACTTCGCTACGGAAGAGCAGGTTAAGGTTGTTCAGCAGCCGCTTCTTGTAACTTCAAGCGACAGCAAATACGATGTTCTTATCAACGTGTTTGGCGGCGGATTGAACGGACAGGCTGCGGCTTGTCTTCATGGACTTTCACGCGCTTTGACTCAGCTTGATCCTGACAACAGAACATCATTGAAGTCAAACGGATTCCTTACCCGCGATTCACGTATGGTTGAACGCAAGAAGTTCGGACAGAAGGGCGCTCGCCGACGCTTCCAGTTCTCTAAACGCTAGGGCGTTTTTAACGCTAAAACGGTTATTTTACAGGGAAGTTTGTTGATAGTGCTTTCAAAGGAGCAGGTTTCGTCAGAGGTTATGAAAATAACTTCTGATTCGGGACTTGCTTTTTTTATTCGTTCATATTATCTCAAGGTCGTAAAGCCTGAAGCCATTGCGGTAAATGCTGAATTTACGGACGAGCAGGAAAAAGATATTGTTGACTCAGGCTTTGCGTTTGCGGCCGAGTCAAAGGCTTTGGATTATCTTTCACGGGCGGAGCAGTGCCGTTCCGGTCTTGCAAAAAAACTTCTGAATAAAAATCATGAAAAAAAAGCCGTGGATGCGGCGCTGGACTATCTTGAGTTAAAAAATTATCTTTCGGATGAACGCTTTGCCCGCTCATGGCTTAATTCAAGGCGCATCAATCATTCGGAAGGCCGGGTAAAGCTTGCGGCGGAACTTGCCGCCCGCGGAATAAGCAGGGATATTGCCGGAAAGGTGCTGGATGATTTTTTTGCCGAGACTTCGGAGATGGACTTTTGTAAAAAAGATTTTTACAAAATTTCAAAAACTTGCTCTGATTCTGAAAAAATAATCCGCAGGATGTCTTCCCACGGATTTTCATATTCAATGATAAAAAAGGTCATTCGCGCGGAAGGCGCTTGCCAGGATTATTTAGATGGAATAAATGGCGCGCCGGGCGGGTCTTTGTAATTTATCTTACGTACAGATATGCAGGGTATTGCAGCGTTGCTTCCTGGACTATTCCTTTCAGGACTTTTGACGCGGGTGCGGCGGAAGAAATTTTACCCATAAGAAAATCGTATACGCTCATTGATTTTTCGTATTTAAAGTCAACTACCTTGTATTTTTTTCCGTCGAATTCATTTTCCGACATATTTTTAATCATGTTTTCCCACGAATCAACGGCGTCTATAAGTCCGTTTTTTAATGCCTGGTTTGCCGTGTAAATTCTTCCGTCCGCAAGGGTTTTTACATCGTTTATCGGGATATTACGGCTCATGGCTACAATGCTTGTGAACTGCTCGTAGCATTCATCGGAAATTGACTGCATGATTTTTCGCTGTTCTTCTGTAACAGGTTCGTTTGCGCTGAACATATTCTTGTTTTTTCCGGAATGGATTGTCTCGGACTTTATGCCGAGCTTTTCAAAGAATCCTGTAAAATCGTAGGAGCTTCCTGTTATAACACCGATTGAGCCGGTCAGGGTGTTTCTGTTTGCATATATTTTTTTTGCGGCGCAGGAGATGTAGTATCCTCCGGAAGCGGAAAGTTTTCCCTGGTATACATAGACTGGCTTTCCGGTCGTCTTGTAGTCCTGCAGGGCAAGGTACGCTTCGTCGGCTTCGTATACAGCGCCTCCTGGAGAATCCATGAAAACCGCGATTCCCATGTTTTTCTTGTCATTTTTAAGGGTTTTTATCGTGTCTAAAAGCCATTCCTGATTGTAAGTCTGATTCTCTTCCTGAATTACGCCTTCGATGTAAAGAGCGGCTATATAATTTTTTGCCGGTTTGGCGAATACGATAGTCTGATTCTTGGGATTTGACTCAGAATTGTTGTCCGACGCCAGCAGCTTATAAATTCCGCAGATGATGGCAAATGTTATTATGGCGATAAAAACAATCAGGCCTGTTTTTTGTTTTTTGTTTTTCATTTAGTCCTCTGTAAGATCTTCTGGTTTTAAGCGTTTTGTCTCAATTGCCTCTGTAAGAAGCGCATGGTAGACATTTGTCATTGTCATGAGGTAATAAGGCTGAATCCACAAAAAGCCTATTCCGGCGGTTAAGGTTCCAAGAATGAACCAGCCTGAAAAGCTGAGGTCTGTCATAAAAATATCCATTTTGTGGTTTCTTGTTATTTCTATGCTTATGCGCATTGCCTTGAATACAGAAATATTCGGATATTCAAGCGCTATGAATTTTGTCATGCAGTAAGAGTAGTGCTTTACGATTCCTGGAATAGCAAAAAGGCAGAACCACAGGAATGTCCAGAGAAACTCCCATGCTCCGCAGAGTATTGCCCGCCCGAATTTGCTGAAGCCTTCCAGAAAATCTCCGAAAGTTATTTTTTCAGGTCCGCGCGACATTTTCAGGTGAAGGTTCAGCTGCGCGTATACGATTATAAAAACTATGCAGAGTTCTATAAGAAAAAATGAGTCCATCAGGAATTCCGCGGCGCTGTTTACAGGCAATAAATTTTCTGTCGTGTTGAAAAATTCCGGAATATTTATCATTGCGGAAACCACAAGATAAATTATTGTCGCCAGAACAGGAATTGTCCATCTTCTTTTTAACTGGACACAGGCGTATTTTTTATATTTTTTTCTATTATACATAAAAGAAATCTACTCCCTATATTATATTGTTGTCAATAATTAGTTTTGATTTTCTGAAAGGGCATTCAGCATTTCGCTGTAGTACCGGCTCTCTATGTCTTTTTCAGGAATTCCGCATCTTGAAAGAAGTCTTTTCAGTTCAGACTGTATTTTTTCTGTTGTTTCCGCGTTGTTTGTCCCGGAAAGAATTTCTATCTCTATAAAATCGCCGAGCTTTTCAACATTGCACAGTTCAAGGGTCGCTTTTCCGCATTCTGTTTCCGCGCTGAAAATCATCGCTTCCTTTTTCTTCTTAAGGGCAGGAACAAAGCCTGCGTCGGCAAAGAGCGCCTCTATTGCCTCTGTGCTTGAAATTTCAGATTCCTTTTCGTCGTTTACTTCTATTGAAATGCCATTTTCGTCAGTCTTGTTTTCCTTCCTTTTGTATGTGAGGAAATTTACGGTTTTTATTCCGCTTTTAGTTTTTTCAGTCTGTATGCGTATTCTTGCAGAAATATAATTTTTTTTATTCGCTTCCTCGTTTTTTTTGCCGTCCGTTTTTTGCAGGTGAAAATAAGTGTCATTTTTTGTCACTGTTTTTTGATATTCTGCAAAAGAATTTAACATGGCTATAAGTTTTGCGCGGTCGTAAACGTGCGCTTTTAGTTCAATTTCCGTCATATTTTTAAGTATACAGGATTTTCAAAAAAAATAAATAAATGCTAATATTTTTGAATGAAGTTAATTTGCGCTCCAATGGCTACTTTGAGCCATCCTGCTTTTAGAATGTTAATAGAAGAATTCGGCGGCTGCGACGAATATTATACCGAGATGATAAACGCGCCGTCTTTGCTGAACAACGGACAGTTTGAGAAATTTTATATAAATCCGGCTCCTGCGCCTGAAAAAATTGTCTGGCAGCTTACCGGAAAATCCGCCGGGCCGATTGTGGAGGCGGCTACAGTTCTTGCTTCGGCAGGTGGAATAGGCGTTGACCTGAATATGGGCTGTTCTGCGCCTGATATTGTCAACAGCGGGGCGGGAATTGCCTGGATGCTTAAGCCGCGGTCAGAAACCCTGGAGCTTGTGCGCGGAGTAAAAAACGCGCTGGAGGAATACGAGGCAAAAACCGGAAGCCACAGAAGGTTCAGCGTGAAATTCAGGCTTGGAGATGAGGATTTTACGGATGAAAGTTTTTTTTCTTTTTCAGATATGCTTGTGGAAAACGGAGTTGAACGGCTTGCGCTTCATCCCCGCACAAAAAAGGAAAAATACCGGGATTTGCCGCGATGGAGCTATGCGGAAAAGCTTGCGGAACGCTATTCTGGAAAAATATCGGTGGTTGTAAACGGCGATATAAAGGACTTTGAATCGGCTAAAAAAGCGGAAAAAGAATGCGCTTCCTGCGAAGGCCTTATGATTGGCAGGATGGCGGTTCAGAAGCCGTGGATTTTTGCGGAAATCTCAAGGTCGTTGTCGGAGTCTTGCCCGGAAAAACAGCCGGTCGACTTGTTGAAGTGTTCTCTGGATTTTATAGATTTTGTTGAAAAATTTCAGCCGCCTGAATTTTACAGGACTCGTCTTCAGAGGTTTTTTACGTATTTCTGCATGAATTTTTCGTTTGCCCATTACGCGCAGACGCAGATGCTCAATGCGAAAAATATCGAGGATTCAAGGGCGCGGATTTCCGCTTATTTTCAGAAGGTTCCGGAAGACCGATTTAAATTCAGCGTATAAAAAATAATTGCCAAAAAAATAATTGCCGCGGAGGGCTATATAAAACTTGACGATAAAATACGCCCTATGTTATTCTATAAGAACTGAACTTTTCAGTAATTTACATATTTAAAAAGGAAAAAAGACATGTCGTTTATTTCACTTCTTCAGGAAGCCCCTGGCGGAGCTCCAAGTGCTTCTGGCGCAGCAGGATTGCTTTCTACAATCGTTCCATTTTTATTGATTATTGTAATCTTTTATTTTTTCTTGATTCGTCCTCAGAATAAGAAACAGAAAGAGACAGAAAAAATGATTGCCGCCCTTAAAAAAGGTGACAAAGTTGTAACAATCGGTGGAATCCATGGGGTTGTATCTTCAACAAAAGAAAAGACGGTTATTGTAAAAGTTGACGATAACTGCAAGGTTGAATTTAGCCGTTCGGCGATTGCCGGAGTTGAATCAGATAAAACTGAAAAAACAGAAACAAAAAAAGAAGAGGCTTCTGAAGAAGCTGAAAAAAAATAAAATAACGGGGTAAACAAGATGAATAAACGCGCGCGTTTAGTTATTCTTCTGGCTGTTTTAGCAATCTGTTATGCCTTCCTTTATCCATCTGTAAAATGGTATTGGGGTACTCCAAAAGAAGTGCAGGCCTTGGCTTTAAGTTCATTGGAAAATATCAGGGATTACGCTACGGCTCAGGGTTCTAAGGATGTTAAAGCGGTTAAGGAAGCCGCAAAAACTGGTTTTGACGCAAAAATTGATGGAAAATATGCATGGCTTGAAAAAGCTGCCGCAAAAAAATATAAGCTTGCAAAGCAGCCTGTTCCGTCTGAAATGACAGTCGGCGCGATTCTTGACGCATATTCAAGCGAAAGTGAATTTCTTGAAGAATTTACAAGCCGTTACCGCGAGCAGATTCTTAAGGCAAAGAAAAACTATCAGAACTCTGTAAAGTTGGGTCTTGACCTTTCCGGCGGTATGAACATCATCGTAAAGGCTGACCTTGACGCGGCGCTTGCGGCCCAGGAAGAGTCCAATGTTGTTACGGATAAAGAAAACTTTAAGAAAAACGCCATGGCGAATGCCATAGAAAATCTTTCAAGCCGGATTGACAGATATGGTCTTTCAGAGCCGGTTATCCGTCAGCAGGGCGAAGACAGGATTTATATTGAAATACCGGGTGCTGCCGAGGCGGACTCAATAAATGCGCTTATTATGGGAAAAGGAATCTTGAATTTCCGTCTTGTTGATGATGACGCCACAGACAAGTTCCTTGCATATTACCAGCAGCACATTACAACAACTTTCAACGCTTCGGGCGAGCTTGTTGATGCTTCTATTATTCCTTCTGACTGTGAAATTATCGGTCATTATACTAAGGATGAGTACGGTCTTGATGAAAGAATCGGATATCTTGTTGTGAAGAAAGACGTTGCGCTTGAAGGCGCTCACATAAAGACTGCGGAGGTCGGTTCTGACCAGTACACAAACCGTCCGGAAGTTGACTTTGTCCTTGACTCTGAGGGCGCGGAAATCTTTGCGAAATTTACAGCCGCAAACAAAGGCAAAAGCCTTGCTATTGTAAGCGACAATAAAATCAAGTCTTATGCGCGTATCAGCGACGCGATTACAGGCGGCCGCGTTGCGATCAGCGGTTTTGGCCTTGAAGAGGCTCAGAATCTTCAGAAAGTTCTTCAGTCTGCATGGCTGAATGTTCCGCTTTCTGTTGAATCGCAGCAGGTTATCGGAGCGTCTCTTGGCGAGCAGGCTATTAACCAGGGTATAAAGGCTATTGTGGTAGGTCTTGTGCTTATCATGATTTTTATGCTTATCTGGTACAAGGGCGCCGGCGTGAACGCTATTGTGGCCCAGGTTTTGAACCTTTACATAATGTTCTCTGTCCTTTCCGCGTTTAATTTGACTTTGTCGCTCTCTTCTATTGCCGGTATGATTTTGACAATCGGTATGGCAGTTGATGCGAACGTAATTATTTTTGAACGAATCAAGGAAGAGCTTGTCGCTGGAAAGAGCCGTGTCGCAGCGATTGCGGCGGGTTTTGACAATGCTTTCTGGGCAATCATGGACTCTAACATAACAACATTTATTGCAGCGATTTTCCTTTCTCAGCTTGGAAGCGGTTCTATTCAGGGATTTGCTGTCAGCCTTGCAATCGGTGTTGTTTCTTCTGTATTTACAGCGCTGTTTGTGTCTCGCCTGATGTTCGATTTTGAGACAGATGTACTGAAGTCAACAAGAGTAAGCATCGGCTGGAGGATTAAATAATGGAAAAGAAACTTATACATTTTAGCAAATTCTTTTTGCCTGCGGCTATAATCAGTTCTGTAATTATTTTATTTGGCGTTGTTGGTTTTGTTACACGCGGAATAAATCTTGGAATTGATTTTAAGCCGGGTTTTATTGAGGAAGTAAGAATTGCACCTGTTGCAGTTGAGCTTACATATTCTGGCTCTGCGAAGGTTACGGCAGATCTTTCAAAAGACAGTTTTTCTCTTATCATTTCTGGTTCTGGCGCAGATAACGAAACAAAGGTTTTTCCTTACGAAACTTATGCGACTGTAAACGATATTGCAAAAGCCTTGGGCGAAGTAGACGGAGTTTCTGCCGTTGTAAAAACAGACGGAACGGAAGATTCTTCCCTGCTGTTTGTTAATTCTGCTGTATCTACCCAGCTTTCAGTTTCGCCGCTTTTCCTTTATGCCGCGCAAAAAAATGTTTCTGCTGACGAAGTTCGATCAGCGCTTTCTGAATTTGAAGGATTTTCTGTAAAGGCCTTGGGCGGAAACAACGGCGCAAGCTATCAGGTTCGTATGCCTGAATCTATTGGCGAGATGTCTGGAACTGAGCTTCAGAATGCGGTTCGCGCCGCTCTTGATGCCCGGTTTGGTGAAAATACAGTAACAATTGTAAAGACAGATTTTATAGGTTCAAGTTTTTCAAAAACGCTTGCAAGCAAGTCTATAATCCTTATGATTGCGACTTTTGTCTTAATCTGGCTGTACGCCGCAATCCGTTTTCACTGGGATTTTGCGCTCGGCTCGATTATTGCGCTGGTTCATGACTCATTGATTATGATTACGTTCATTGTCTGGACAAAAATGGAATTTACGGCTACTGTGCTGGCTGCAATCCTGACGATAATCGGTTATTCAATAAACGCTACCGTTGTAATTCTTGACCGGGTTCGTTCAAATCTTCGTCTTGCAAAATATGACAATTTCAAGGACATTCTTGACCACGCTCTTTCTGATACATTGGGACGCTCTATTATTACGACTGCGACAACATTGTTTGCCGTTGTATCATTGTATCTGTTCACATCAGGAAGCATAAAGGACTTTGCCCTTGCTTTGATTGTAGGTCTTGTAAGCGGCTGTTATTCTTCTATTTTTATTTCAAGCGGCTTTATCCTTGTTTTAAGAAGGAACTGGAAGCCTGAATTTGGAGTTCACCATTCTTTGAAATCAGAAAAAGGCGTTCTCCAGATGGATGGAATTCAAGTCTAAGGTTGATTGAAATGTTTTAAGGCCCGGAGTATTTTTCCGGGTCTTTTTTTTGTTTATTTTAAATGGTATAACTTTTACGATGAAAGTAATTCTTGCAGATGTTCTTGGTTATTGCATGGGTGTCCGCCGTGCTGTGGAAATTGCCGCTGATTCCCTTGAAAACTGTGGTTCTAAAAAAGTTTATTCGTTCGGTCCTTTGATTCACAATAGGATTGCCCTTGAAAATCTTGCCAAAAATGGTCTTTCTGTTTTGGAGGAAAAGCAGATTCCGTTTACAGAGAAGGGAAGCCTTGTTATAATCCGGGCGCACGGTGTTCCTCCTGTTGTCTTGAAAAAACTTTCGGATTCCGGTTGTCATATTTTAAATGCGACTTGCCCAAGGGTTCTTGCAAGCCAGAAGAATGCCGAAAAATATGCAAAACTTGGTTATACAGTAATTCTTGCCGGAGATTCCAATCATGGAGAAGTTGCCGGAATTTCTGGCTATGCCGGGGAAAATTTTGTCCTTGTGCAGAATAAGGATGAGGCGGAAAAACTTCCGCCTTTTTCAGATGGGCAGAATGCGGTGCTTTTGTGCCAGACAACTTTCAGCAAGGAAGAATTTTCCCAGATTGTGGAAAGGCTTTCAAAAAAAATAAAAAATCTTAAGGTTCTGAATACCATTTGTTCCGCGACAAAAGAGCGTCAGGATGCCCTGAAAAGGCTTTGCCCGAAAGTTGAAGGAATTCTTGTTGTGGGTGGAAAAAATTCCGCGAACACAAGAAGGCTTCTTCAGATTGCGGAAGAAAATTGTCCTAAGGCGGCTCTGATTGAAACTGCGGATGAAATCCCGGAGGAGTTTTTTGCGCTGGAGTCTGTGGGCATAACTGCCGGCGCGAGCACGCCGAATTCTGTGATTGAAAAAGTTGTCGCCGCGCTGGAAAATTAGCGGAGCGTTGTTCTCCAGTTAAAACATTTGTTGAAAGATAGTTCTTATTGATATATAATTGAGTCTATGACACGATGTTTTGCTATGTTAAAGCCCGGCGTGCTTAATCGCCGTATTGTTGGTCAAGTTATTAGCCGCCTTGAAAGCAAAGGGTTAAAGCTTGCTGGTCTGAAAATGATGCAGATTTCCGAGGAACTTGCTCATAAGCATTATGCCGAACACAAGGAAAAGCCTTTTTTTAATGATTTGTGCAGTTATATAACTTCCGCGCCTGTTGTGGCGATGGTATGGCAGGGCGATGACTGTGTTTCCCTTGTAAGAAAAGTTGTAGGAGCTACAAAACCGTCGGAAGCGGCGCCCGGTACAATCCGCGGAGATTTCTGCGCTCATACGAATTTCAATGTGATTCACGCTTCTGATTCTGATGAAAGCGCCGCGCGCGAAATAGGGCTTTTCTTTGATGAAAGCGAAATTTTTGACTGGAAAGACAGTCTTTCTGAATGGATATAATCTGCGGCTTTACCGCTAAAAAAATAATCGGAAAAATAAAATTAAGAAGGTTTTTAGTATGCAATCAAAATCGATAGGTGTTCTTGGCGGCGGCGCATGGGGAACAGGTCTTGCTCAGGCTTTGGCTAATGGCGGACATAAAGTTCAGATGTGGGCGCTGGAACCTGAAGTAAAAGATTCTGTAAATAACGAGCATGAAAATAAAAGGTATTTGCCGGGATATAAACTTTCTGAAAACCTTACGGTTTCCAATGATATTATTGAAGTCGCGACTGACAAGGATTTTTTGATTGTCGCGTCTCCTTCTTTGTATCTTGCAGGCACAATCCGGAAAATCACAAGCGTCCCGAATGTTGCGGATGGAACTACGATTTTTGCGGCTCTTACAAAGGGTTTTGTTCCCGGTCGCGACGGTCCTAAGCTTGTTCTTGAGACAATAGAAAATACTCTTCCAGGAATTTACAAGGGAAACACCGTTTATGTCGCAGGACCTTCTCATGCGGAGGAAGTTGCTTCCGGTAAAATAACAGGTCTTGTGGCTGCTTCTGAAAATCCTAAAAATTCTATAAAAGTCCGGGAGCTTCTTAGGGTTCCGGGAATTTTGTGCTATTCAAGTTTTGATGTGATTGGAGTTCAGATTTGTTCTGCGGCCAAAAACGTAGTCGCGGTTGTTTATGGCGCGCTTGATGCTGTGGCTCAGCATTCGCAGATTTTTGGAGATAACACGGAGTCTTTGCTTCTTGCTGCCGGTCTGAATGAAATTCAGACGCTTGGAATGGCGATGGGCGCAACTCATGCGGAAACTTTTACTTCTATTGCCGGCGTAGGCGACCTTGATGTAACCTGCAAAAGTAAATACGGAAGAAACAGGCGCTTTGGACAGGATCTTATAAATACTGATATGCTTTCTAAATTTTCAAATCTGGATGATTTGATTGAAAATATCGCAAAAATCGGGTATTTGCCGGAAGGCGCAGTCGCATGTAAATACATACATGAGATTTCGCAGAGCAAGGGCTTGAAGCTTACAATCTGCAATGGACTTTATAGAATTTTGAACAAAGAAATCAGACCGCTGGAATTTCTTGATGAACTTTTAAATTTTGGAAAAACCATAAATGCTTGAAAAAATAACAGATACTTTCAGTAGCATTGTCCGCACTATAAGCGGAAAATCTACGATTACAGAAAAAAATATTGAAGATTCCGTTGAGCAGATTAAAATGGCTTTGCTTGAAGCTGATGTTAATCTGAGGGTTGTCCGACGTTTTGTAAATTCAACGATAGAAGAGGCGAAGGGCGAAAAGGTCTTGAAAGCCGTTGATCCGGGCCAGCAGTTTGTAAAAATAATTTACGACAAGATTGTTGCGATGCTTGGCGACGAGGAAAAGACTGAGCTTTCACTTCGCGGACCGGATGTTACAACCGTTATACTTATGCTCGGACTTCAGGGTGCGGGAAAGACCACCGCATCTCATAAACTTGCCTTGAAACTGAAAAAGCAGGGGCGCCGTCCTTTGCTCGCTGCTTGCGATTTAGTCCGGCCTGCGGCGGTGGAACAGCTTTCTGTGCTTGGTGAAAAAATCGGTGTTCCTGTTTATAAGGAAAATTCAAAGGATGCCGTAAAAAATGCCGAAGACGCGCTGAAGTATGCGAAGAAAAATCAGTATGACACATTGATTATTGATACGGCCGGTCGGCTTCAGATTGACGCGGATATGATGGACGAGCTTGCCAGAATAAAAAAGGCGGTTTCTCCAGACGAAGTTCTTCTGGTTGCGGATGCCATGACAGGTCAGAATGCTGTTGATATAGCAAAAACTTTTGACGAGCAGCTTGGTCTTACCGGTGTAATCCTTACAAAGTTTGATTCCGATGCGCGCGGCGGTGCGGCGCTTTCCTTAAAGACAATAACCGGAAAACCGATTTTATTTATCGGTACCGGCGAAAAGAGTGAAGACTTTGAAACTTTCCATCCGGAGCGTATTGCAAGCCGTATTCTTGGAATGGGCGATGTGGTTTCTCTTGTGGAAAAAGCCCAGGAGACTGTTGATGCGCAAGAGGCTGAACGGCTTCAAAAGCGCATGATGAAAAACGAATTTACCCTTGATGACATGCTTTCGCAGTTTCAGCAGGTAAAAAAAATGGGCTCTATGCAGTCTTTGCTTGATATGATTCCAGGAATGGCAAACCAGAATGTTGATTTGAGCGGAATGAAAAGACAGGAAGCTATTATTCAGTCAATGACAAAAAAAGAGCGCGCGAATCATCTGATAATTGGGCCTGGACGCAGAAAAAGAATTGCGGCCGGTTCTGGCACAAGTGTCGCAGAAGTGAACAAGCTTCTGAAGCAGTTTGAAAAAACAAAACTTACGATGAAAAAACTTACGCGCAACAAGGGAATGCAGAGCCGCATGATGAGTCAGCTTGGAATGAGTCCTGATTCTCTTTCTGGAATGGATATGTCTAAGCTGCAGGATTTGGCAAAAAGGTTTGGAAGATAATTGCCTGGAGCAAGGGTTGGTATGCCAACCCTTGTAAATCCTGTAAAAGTTTTTTTTGAAAGTATTTGAAAGTAAAAGAACTTAAGTGTCCGCAGCCTAATTTACTATTATTACGGAAGTTGTCCTTCCGTCTGCGGTGTATGCGCGCCTTGGGTTTGTCTTGTCTACAATCGCGTTCATTCCAAGGTAATAATTGTAGTAGTATTCTCCTGCCGGAAGGGGAATGTTGAGCTCATAAAATCCGGGACTTGTTTCTTTGAGCTCGTAAATCCAGCTGTCCCAGTTTGTAAATGTTCCGCTAAGCCGTATGGTTTGTCCCGGCTTTCCGTTGTATACGAATTTTGTTCCGCTTTCCTTCGTGGTGTTTGTTATTTCTGGTTTTGTTTCATTTATTTCTATTTTTGAGATTGTAACGCCGCTTTCATTATCGTAATAACAGTTGCTGTTGTTCGGGTCAAAAGTCCATAAGCCGTCAACAATCAGTCTGTAAGAGATTTCCTTTAAAAAATCAGGCCGTTCCAGAATAAAAAACATAAGGGAATTTGTAACGTTTCCTTCTGCGTCCCTGTTTTTGTGAAGCATAAAAGGATGTATTGTCTGGTAATCTTCAAAATCGAAGGCTATTCCCACGAATCTTGGTCCTGTTTTTTGAGTAAATACAATATGGTTTTCCATTATGACCGGTTCTTTTGGAAAATCCAGTCTGGCAACGATATTGTTGTATTCATATAAATCTTTTTCCGGCAAAACGGGATTTTCTTCTGCATAGGCAAAAGTAGAAATCAGCATAATGCCTGTTGTAATCAGCGCAAAAAATCTTTTCATACTTGAAATATCGGAGAAAAAATCATTCTGTTTAAGCGAAAAATCTTATTTTATGATAAAATATTCTATAAAGTGGGATTATTACAATTCCGTTAATAAAAATAAGTGGGTTTCCATTTTTTATTTTGCACTGTTATAAAATGTGCCAATGGAGTAAAATTATAAAGATATGCCTGGTTTAAGTCAGCTAAAAAAATTCAATGCAGATATTCTTTCTCTTGGTAATGAACCGGCATTGCGTGCTTCCCGCGGTGAAAAACCTGTAGTTGTTCCTGTTCCAAAAGATTTAAAAGACATTAACGATTCTGACGATTTTTTGATGGGAATGCCGGAGCCTGTTGAAAATACTGAGTCCGCGAAAAAATCTGAGAGTATGCCTGAAGATTTTTCAGACATCATGGGAACTGAATCTTCTTCGGCGGAACAAAAATCTTCTGAACCCGCCGATGCTCCGCAGATAAATCTTTCTGTGCCGGATATTTCTTCAATAATCTCCGGGGATAACGGAATATCCGAGCCCGATCTTTCAATGTTCGACGAGCCGGTTCAGCAGGCGCCGCATCAGGATGAAAAAGAACCTGAGCCTGAAAAAGAGCCGGAAATCGCAGACTTAAGCCTTGAAGACCTTTTAAGCGGCGAAGGTTTTGACGGAACAACAGGAGAAGAGAATTTTTCTGGTTCCGGTTCAAATAATTCCGGTGATGATATTGAAAACCTTCAGGCTGCCGAGGCGGTACCTGATGCGGAAGAAATTTCAGAGCCGGAGCCGCTCTTTGATTCGGATTTTAACGGTTCTTTTAATTCACCAACGGTAAAGGCCGCGGCGGAAAAATCTGTCGATGAGCTTATTGCGGAGGCGACAGGGAAAGCGGCTTCTGATCAAAAAGATGAAAATCCTCCTGCTGATGCGCCTTCTGATGATATTGAAAATAAAATTCCTCCTGCAGGCGCGGGCGAGGCTAAAAAAACTGATGCTCCGGAAGAACTGGATGTCGAGGAAAATTTTAAGAATTCAGATTTTCAGGATATAGATGGACTTGATTTGGATTCCCTTGATTTTAGCGGTGATTCTGAAAATATCAGTGATTCTGAAACTGAAAAGTCTTCTGAGCCTGACCATGATGCGAAGCCGCAGGAAAAATCCGCTGATAAGGATGACGCTGCTTCGCAGGCAGAAACTGAACCTGAGTTTAACGCCGGGTCTTCTGACAGCGTTGAGCCGGAAAATAATCCTGAAACTGACAAAAATAATTCTGAAACTGACAAAATTGCTGAAGCGGAAAAACTTGCGGACAGTTTCGGCTCTGATTTTGATTTTTCTTTTCCGGAAGGAGATGACGGAATTTCGATTGGGGACGAAAATTCTGATGGCGATTTTAATTTTGATGGAAACGCAATTGATATGGGCGAGGGGCTTCCTGATTCAATTACAGAAAATGATTCCGCGCCAAAAGCTGAGAAAAAAGAGAATCCTGAGCAAAGCGATTCTTTTGAAGCCGAGGATTTTCCTTCTGATTTTAATTTTGACCTGAATGACACGGATTCTGATACAGAAAATTCCGGCGACGGATTTCAGGAAAGCGCGCCGACAGAAAAATTTGACACTTCCGAAATGGACGGTCTTGATTTTGGAATTCCGGATACTGATAGCGCCCTTGAAAAAGGAAATTTCGAGCTTGGAAATTCAAATGATTTTTCCACGGAAACCGGCGATTTTGAGATTCCGGGATTTTCAGACGTTCAGACTGTAGAAGTAAACAAGAACGGAAAGTTTAAGGTTGCAGATGCTGAAAAACCTGAGGAAAAAACAGATGGCGAGCTTCCTCCGAACTCATTGTCTGATGACCAGTATAAAAAATTCCTGAAAAACCTTTCATCGTATCCGCTGAATGTGCGCATGGCGGTTGAAGAGCTTATTGTAAAAAATGAATTTACAGACGAAGCGGAATTTGAAATTATACAGAAAGTTCTGAAAAAAGTTTCCGCGCGCCAGCTTGCTTCTGAGCTTGAAAAAATGCTTGATATTGCAATTCCTGTTCCCCGCGATTTTGAGCGAAGAACGGCGGAGGAATATGAGGCGTACAAAGCGTCTTTTCAATATCAGCTTAGCAACAAGATTATTCCAGGCGCAATCATATCTTTCGCCGCCCTGATTGTATGTTTCTTTATGTTCCAGTTTGCGAAATATTTTATTTATCGTCCTGTGCGCGCCTCATCTTTGTACAGCCAGGGATACAAGCTTCTTGAATCTGAAAATTTTCCGCAGTCTGAAACCAAATTTTCCGAGGCGACAAAATATCAGCTTATAAAAAAATGGTTCTTCAAATACGCGCATGGCTATAGGGAACACAAGCAGTTTATCCGCGCGGAACAGATGTACAGGAATATACTTTACTGCTTTGATTTTGATAAAACTGCCGGACTTGAATTCGCGGAGATGGAATATAAGGACCTTGCAAATTACGAAAAGGCTGAGCAGATTCTTCTGAGGGATGTTCTTGACCATCATATAAACGATGCCGACGGAATTTTAATGCTTGGCGATAACTATCTTGAATGGGCGGAAGAAAAAAATCCTGAGAAGTATGATGAGGCTCTAAAAAGATATGCGGAACTTGTGCAGCTTTACGGACCGACCGACAAATATATGGCAAGAATGTTGCGTTATTACATCCGCACGGATAATTTAAAGGATGTCTTAAATCTTAAGGAAAGGTTTTATCCGCGGCCAAAATCTCTTGAAGGCTCTGACTGGACAGAGCTCAGCGGTTACTGTCTGGATAAACTTTATGGAAATCTTGCTCCGTCTGACGAATATCTCCGCACAAAAATTGAAGATGTAAAGAAAATGCTCGTGCGCGCGGTTCAATCTGACGGTTCAAATCCTGTTGCCTATTACAATCTTGGGCGTTATTACATAAACACGAATAATTCTGAGAACGCGGAAAAAACTTTGCTCCGGTCAATTTCTTTTTTTGAAAAGGCTGATGTTGTAAAGAAAAAGGACTGCTACAGGAATATTGATTCATACCGTCTTTTGGGTGAAATTTATATGAATGATAAAGAGTACCTGAAAGCGATGGAGTCTTTTACGGATGGAATCACGCTTTTTACCAACGCAAATGTTTCCAGCGGGCTTGAAGGAAACAGAAATGTCGGAAATCTTTATGCCGATATGGGCGATATTGAATATTTTATTTCTGGAAATTATGACAATGCGCTGCAGAATTATCAGGATGCGGTGAATGCTGACTATGACAATGGAAAAATCCGCTATAAAATCGGTTATATTCAGTATTCAAAGAAAAACTATTCGGAGGCAGTCGGCTCATTTATGAAGACCGCCGAGGATTATGCTGATGACCAGAGCCTTTTGCTTGCGATGGGAAACACTCTTTCTTTGCGCAATGACAACTTTGCGGCGGAAGGATATTACGAGCGTATTCTTGACCAGATTGACAGCTACCGTGAGCAGCACGGAGTTATTTTTCCTCAGGCACGGAAGGACGAAAATGAGCTTGTTGAAACGTATCTTAAGGCTTCCAACAACCTTGGCGTTACTTTGTACAGGCTTGCAAAACGAACCGGAAGCAGCTCAATGAACGCAAAATCCATGGTAAAGCTTCAGGAGTCAATGCGAGCCTGGGATGCGCTTACAAGAAACCAGAAGACAATGGTCCGGCTTGGTGGAAGCAATCTTGCCGAACAGAATCTGAAATATGTGACAAATCCAATGCCTGATTATGAGCCTGCGATTTATACAGAATTGCCGCGTACATTGACCGCAGAAAAAGGATTGAGCCAATGACAGACAACGATTTTCAGAAAGGAATTTTAGTAAAACAGTATAGAATCAGTATTTTTAAGGAAGTCTTTAGAAAATCGATTCACCTGTGCAGCGCGTTTGTTCCGACTTTGCTGAGCGTTGCATACAAGCCGGTGCTATTTCTTTTGCTTGCCGCGCTGGTTCTTTATTCTTTTACGGAATTTATAAGGTTAAAAGGAATAAATGTTCCGGTTGTCTCAAAAATAACATCGATTGCCGCCAGAAAGAGGGATGAAAATAAATTTGTTCTTGGACCGGTGACTCTTGTCGCGGGGATTATTTCCGCCGCTCTCTTGTGGAATCCGGAGTCTGCGCGGATTGGAATATATGCGCTTGCGTTTGGAGATGGACTCGCGAGCCTTGTAGGAAAACTTTTGGGCAGGATTCATATTCCGTTTACAAACGGCAAGACTGCCGCTGGAAGCCTCGCCTGTTTTTATGCGGTTTTTCTGTCGTCTTATTGTGTGGGCCGCAATGCTGCTGTTTCTTTTGCGCTTGCGTTTGTCGCAATGGTTGTAGAAATAATTCCGATGACCGACCTGGATAATATTGTAATACCGGTTGTTATCGGCGGACTTGCGCAGTACCTTCTTTTTTAGTCAGCCAATTTCGTCTAATAGCCGGATAAGTTTTATCCGCGCCGGTCAGTTCCATAGGTACTGGCTGTGAAGGGCTTTCAAATATGTGTAAGTTCCGGCGTAAAGCGGAACGGCGCCCAGGACTGTGGTAAGGATGCTGAAAGACTGAATCAGAATAAAATATCCTGCTATTAAAAAAATAAAGCCTGCAAGAAGCTTCGCGTCGCTGTGGTTAAGAACCTTTTTTATGATTTGGGAAATTATTGCGACAATAAACACAATCATAAGCATAAAGTAAATCATTTTTCCAAAGCCGATTCTTAGCGTTCCGATTGGAAGCACAAGATTTGTGTTTACCGGAACAAGTTTTGCAATGAAAAGGGAAAAAACCGCGATTCCAATCAATGTCTGTTCAGTGTATTGCCGGCTTTCCGAGCTGCTGAAAATTACCGAGAACAGCAGGCTCAGCGGAGCGACGGTTCTTCCGAATATCAGTGAGTTTGTCACAAAAATCTGAAGCCGGTTTGAATTTTCCCAAAGATTGAATATTGGCGTGATAAGCCTGTGGTGTTCCATTAAGACAGAAAAAAGGAACATCACAAAATAAATGATTTCCGAAGACTGGGTTTTTTCAAATTCAACATTTATAAAGACAAGAAAAGAAAAAGCATATATTAATAGAAGAAAAATGCTTGTGATGATTGCGTATATATTGCATTCTGTAAGAAAAAATCCCTTTGGGTAAGAGGATGGGATGTTCTTCGGCAAAGAAATTTCTGCGGTAAAAAGCCTGATTCCAAAAAAAATTCCGTAGCCGACAAGAATAAGCAGGGAAATGAACATCAGGGAACTAAAAATTATATTTCGTGTTTTTATTTTCATCTGAAAAAATATTAACCTTTAAGCAAATATTAGTAAAGACTTAGTTTTAATTACCGAAAATCAATATGTAGAGAATCCCGGAAAAGTTTTGTCCGGGAATTCCTTTTGAACAGATTTTCTTGGGGGAACTATGAAAAAGTTGATGGTTTGTGGGATGCTTGGAATTTTTGCGGCATTTGCATCTTTTGCCGGCGATTCTGCGGTTCTTGTTGACAATGGTTTTTCTGCTGATGGAAATTATTATATTTTTGGACAATACGGAAAAATTGACAAAAAATTTCAAGGCTGGGCAGAAATTTATACAGTCGATGTGCTGAAAAATGATTATGTTGACAATGAAGTTTACAGAGTAAAACCTTCTGCCGTTACTTTTGACAAGACAGGAAAAGAAGTGTATGAATCCCTTGCCGGAAAAAATTATCTTTCGATAAAAAAATACAATTGCGCCCAGAATTCTCCTGAGCAGATTTTGTACATCCGCGAAGAAGAGAAAAAAGCCGGTACGGACGAAATCGAGTTTAAGGATTTTATCAGTTCTGTAAGCGATGACCAGGCGTATTATAAGGTTGTCCTTGTTCCGACGGTTTCTGGCGAAGGAATAAATGTAAAGTCATCTTTTTATATAGACATTGAAAAACTTGATTCAAAAGGAGCTGTTCTTGCCAGCCAGAGAATTGGAAATCCTGGAATAACAAGAAAAGGCGTAAAAAATTATAAGATTGAGCGCATTGTATGCGATAAAACCGGAAAAAAACTTGTCTTTATTGTGGAAAAGACAATGGAAGATAAAACAGGAATAAACATAAGATATATGATTGAAACTGCAAGGCTGAACGATGACTTCTTTACTAACCTTGCGGAGCCTGAGGAAGCGGAAGAGGATTCTGACTCAGGCGAGGACGCTTCTGATTTCGGATATGAAAATTCTGATTCATCAGAAACGGCGTATGATTTTGTTGACGCAAAATAATCTTTATAAAAGCGAATGAAATAAGCCGCTTTTTAATGATATTTTTGTCATATTTTACCTCCGTCCATCGGTTTCGTTGATTCCGGTGGATTTTTTTTTCAAAAAAAATGATATTCATTTCCGAAAAGATATTTTTTTTGCGATAAATGTTATGAAAAGGATTTTGTTCATCGGAATTCTTTTCTGGAGGTTTTATGTTCAAATTCGTAAAAAAAATTCCTGCGTCTGTCCGGGTTTTTCTTAAGGCTGTTTTTATTTCAATGATTGTGCTGGCATCTTGCGGTCCTGTTTCATGCAGGGCTACGGAAGAAGGAATTATTCTTGTAAGCGACAGTTATTCATGTCCAAAAATTGAGGATTTTTATGTTACCGGCGAAAAATCTGCGCGTATTGTTTTTGACCAGAAGGTTGAATTCAAGGCTTTTAGCCTGAATCCTGATGTTTCCGTAGAAAAAATGAATATTGAATGTGCAGAAGATGGAGGAAGCCTTTGTCTTGTTGACGTTGTTTTTTCTGACAATCTGAGTATCGGCGAAAAATATAATTTTTACGGTGAGGTTTCTGACAAAATCGGAAATTCCCTGACTTTCAGCCTGCCTTTGCTGGGATTTAACGGAAGAATACCTGATATTGAGATTACGGAGATTCATCCGAAGTATTCAGGCGGACCTAAAGCGTCTGTGAAATATTTTAAATGTGAATACGTTGAGCTCAGGGTTTTGAGCGATGGAAATCTTTCCGGTCTGGAACTTTACAGCGCAAATGACGGTGAGTCAAAGAAATTTGTATTTCCTGCCCTGGAGGTTTTTCGTGGAGAAATAATAATCGTTCATCTAAGAAAAAAAGAAGACACTGCGGTTAATGAGCTTGGCGCGGATATTACGCTGTCTAAAACAAAGTATTCCAGTGACAAGGCAAGGGATTTGTGGGCAGAAAATGAAAACGCGCGGCTCGGCGATGAGATGGATGTTATTTTGCTGCGGAATTCGGCGGACGGCATGGTTGTCGACTGTGTTTGCTATGCTGATGAATCTGCTTCTGAGTGGAAGTCAGAAGAGATGAAAAATGCTGCGAAAATTGCGGCGGAATCAGGAAATTGGAATGATTCTGACATCGCTGGCGCGGTAAGGTTTACAAAAATGACCGCGACAAAATCGCTTGAGCGCATTGCGGAAGAAAGCGCGGCTGAAAGCTGGCGGCTGTCCGGAACAAGCGGCGAAACTCCCGGTGAAATTGCGTATTGAAAAAAAATTGCGTCTGACTTGCTATCCGGATTGTGTCCAGGAAACATTCGATTTTGAACAAAACCTTCATTTTTTTCGTTTTTGGGTAAGTTTTTGTTAAAAAAAATTGACAATCACAATTTTTCCTTTATACTTACATAAAAATATCCGAATGGAGAGGTCAGATGAATAAAAAACTGATTTTTATATTGTTTTTTGTTGTTTTTGGTATTGCCGCTTTTTCCCAGAATGCTGAAAAAATTTCAGAGGTTTTGTCTTGTGATGAAGTTTCAAAAGGACAGGCTTCCTATTTTGTGTGCGTGTGGCAAAATCTTGAAAATGAAAATGTTAATGATGACAGGGCTTTTTCCATTTTAAGCGAACAGAGTCTTTTTGACGCCGGGGAAGATGCGGCTCAAAAAATCAGTCTTTCTAAATCTTGCTATTTGATTGCCCGTACCGCGAATATGAAAGGCGGAATTCTTTATTCAATCTTTAAGTCTGAACGTTATGCCTTCAGGGAATGTAAGGCGCTGGGAATTATACCTGCGTATGCCGATCCGAATCAGAAAGTTTCAGGAACTGAATTTCTTGCGATATTAAATGAATTTGAAAAAAAAGGAAGATAAATGAAAAATATTGTTTTTGATGTTTTAAGAAAAATCCGCCTGAACTCTGTTTTTTGTATGATTGTCTCTTCTGCGTTCTTCTTTTCGCCTGCTGTTTTTGCAATTGATTTTGGCGGTATAATTTCAAATGATTCTTCTTTGCAGAGTTACGGTAAAGATGAGCTGAAGCTTGACCAGAAGAATTCCGCTTCGTTCTGGTTAAGGACACCCTTTGATAAAACCGGAGAAAATTATTTTGCCGGCGAGTTGATTTATAATTTTGAAGCCGATACTCAAAACGAAGAATATACGAATGCGCTGGATTTCAACCTGCTGGAGCTGGCTTTTGCTAAAAAGTTCGATTCTTTAAAATGTACCATGAATATCGGCCGTTTTTATTTTTCGGATTTTACAGGAAATATTTTAAGCCAGAATTCTGACGGCGTAAAAATCGGGCTTAAAACAAATCTGTTTGAGCTTTATGCCTATGGAGCGTACACAGGTTTGCTGAATTCCCTGAACACTGAAATTATCACAACGTCGCCTGAAACTTTTGTGAGCGCCGCAGGCAGCAGGGGAGATGCTCCTCTTATTGAGAATCCTTCTCTTTCTTATTCTGCGGACAAGGACAGAATTTATGATTTCGCTCAAAAATATGCGCTTTCAGGCTTGTCTTTCAAAATGCCTTATCTTTTTAAAAACCAGACTGCCGGACTTGAATTTCTTGGAGCATTCAGGCTTCAGGACGAAAGTTATGTCAGAATGTACGCTACATTCATGATGGAAGGTCCTGTGTGGAAATCGCTTTATTACAATGTATCTTCCACATTGGGATTTGTTGAATACGATGGGGAAAAGGATATTTCCAACCTTTCAAAAGCGCGCTTTGATTATTTTGTTAAAAACTGGTCGTTCGGACTTAATGCTGTATATGCGTCGGGAAAACAGGGAAATCTTTCAGCATTTACAGGTTTTACAAAGGAATCATCAACATATTCCCTTCAGAATTTCTTGTATTCCGGAATCTTAAAATCAGGGGTTGCGGTATCGTTCAAGCCGATGGAGAATATGCTTCTGTCTGCTGAATCCGATGTTGTGTTCAATGCTGCCGCTGGTGAAAAGAATGATGGGATAGAATATTATGGCATTCAATATTCCGTTGGAATGGCTTATCAGATAAAAAGCGATTTTCATTTAGGTCTGGTCGGTTGCCAGTTTATTGATAAGGATAATTCAGACAGCGTTAAAAAGACTTGTCTTGGCTTGCGGGCTGTGTTTGCGTTTTAGCGGTGTTGTTTGAAACCGTTTTTATTTTTTGGAGGTTTTGTATGAAAAAGCTCATTAATTTTTGTTTTATGATTTTTGCTTCCGCTTCGTTCTTGTTTGCCGCTGATTTTTCGGCGCAGGTCGTTTCTGTTTCTGGAAAAGCGGAATTTTTGTCAGGAGGGGAATGGAAACCGCTTGCCGCTGGCGCTTCTCTTAAGAATGGTGATTCTGTCCAGACTGGATTTAAAAGCTCCCTTGTCCTGAAAATCAAGGATTCAACAGTCAATGTTGCTCCTCTTACAAGGATGACTGTTGAGCAGCTTGCGGAAAATCCTGAAAAAGACAGCGTAAAGCTTTTTGTGAATGCTGGAGGAGTTTCATCAAGCGTTAAAAAAACTTCTGGAAAAAAAGTCGGATTTACAGTTCGTACTCCGGTTGCTACCGCTTCTGTGCGCGGAACAGAATTTTCCGTAGACAACACATTTAATTCATCAAGAATAAATACCATGAACGGTTCTGTTGCTGTATGGAATATACCTGGCGACGCTTCTGGCGGCGACTACGAATCTTTTGAAAATGCTCCGCAGGGCGCTGTGTTTGTTGCCGAAGGGCAGGGAACTGCTGTTTCATCTGGTGGAAACATCATGTCTCAAAGAAATCTCGCGGCAGCTGACTTTTCTGTTGGCGGCGGAACATCGACACTTTCTGAGACTATGCGTCAGGACAACGATTTATCTTCCGGCTCTATGAGTTCTTCTCTTGTTGTAAATGGTTCTGGAAATCCTTTTACAAATCTGAAGGTTAATGTAGTTACAAAATAGTTTGTCAGGAAGTTTATGAAAAAAAATATAAGTTCAAAATTTTTGCCTTCGGCATTGGTCCTGCTTACTTTTGCAATTGTTTCTCTATTAACTTTTGCCGGGGCTTTTGAAAAATTTGAACATAAATTCTATGATATTTTACTTGGACTGAAAAAAGCTCCTCCTGAAAGAGAAGAGGTTCTTCTTGTAGATATTGACGACATTGCCCTTGAACAGATGGGGACATGGCCATGGTCGCGTGATAAAATTGCGGATTCCCTGATTTTTATGCGCGAACTTGGCGCAAAAACAGCAGTATTCGATGTGGAGTATCTTTCGCCTTCTGAAAAATCTGTTGATTATTCTGTTTATGACTCAATCCTTGAAAATCCGGAGCAAAATGGTCAAGAGATTGAAAAGCTTTTTGTAGATAACGATGCGTATTTTTCCAGGGCGATTCAGTTTTTTGGAAATACATGGCTTACGATAAATTCTGCAAATCTTGCGATTGAATACGATGAGTCTGAGCTTGACTACGTAAAAAAACGTTTTCTTTATCAGGTTGAGGATTCTAAGAATTTTCTTGAAAAAGAAAATTGCGTCCGCACATATTCTGACTTTTCTCCTGCGCTGAATATGTTTATAACGCGTGCGTCTGGCGCTGGTTTTACAAATGTCCGTATTGATTCGGACGGAGTCCGCCGCCGCATTCCGCTTTTTATAAAATATGATGACGGAGTTCTTGCCCAGCTTTCGGTTGCTCCTGTCTTAAAGATTCTGAAACCTGAAAAAATAAGGATTTTAAGAAATTCCGTTGTATTTGAAAATTGTGACCCGTCTGCATTTGGTGAAAACGAGATGAATCCCCGGACAATAAAAATTCCGGTGGATGAAAATGGCGCGATGCTTATAAACTGGCTTAAAAAACCTTTTGCGGCTACAAAAATTATCCAGAATTCAAATGGGGATCCGGAAGAGATTATGGACGATGAAAACACTTCGTTCAGGCATTGCTCTGTTTTCAATCTATGGTATCTATCGCAGATTGAAAAGAACTTCCATTCCTATCTGGAATATTTTTATCATTTTGTAAAAAATGAATTTAATCCAGGAACCCCCGATTCCGCGGCCTTTGAACTTAATTCTCTTTTAAAGGAAGCAAACGATATTGCGCAATTTAAGGAATATATACTTGGCTGCATGGATGGTTTTGACACGGATGGAAATGCCGTTCAGGGCGGTGTAAGCGATGAGACTTTTGACGAGTACTTTGAGCTGCGGCGGAAATATTTTGAAAATCTCGCTTATTTTGAAAAAAGCAGGAACTTTGAGGAAATGGTTCGTGCTTATCCGGAAATTTATTCCGAGGCAGAACAGTTCCTTGATGATTTAAGCGTCTTTCTTCCTTATTATGAGGAAATGAGAGAACTCTTTGCCGGAAAGTTCTGCATAATCGGTAACACTGGCAGCGGAACGACAGATTTGGGCTCTACTCCATTCCAGAATTCTTATCCTAATGTGGGAACGCACGCAAATGTTTACAACACGATTATGACGCAGGAATTCGTAACGCCTGTAAACTGGTTTGTTTCGGCATTCTTTGCGGCAGTCCTTTCATTCATTGCGTTTGGTTTTCATTCAAAGCGTAAGGTTCTGGTTCAAAGTTTGTTTGGCGTAGGAGTTCTTGTGATTGTTGTTTCAATTCCTGTTCTTCTGATGCGCCTTTTCCGGGTTTACGTGCCGATTGCTTCTCCTGTTTTGATTTCTGTGCTTTCTTTTTTCCTGGTCACTTTTTTCCGTTTCCGTTCATCAGAAAAAGACAGAAGATTTATTACCGACGCGTTCAGCCAGTGTCTTTCAAAAGATGTTGTTCAGGAAATTATAAAAGATCCTTCGAAGCTTGTTCTTGGCGGAAAAAATTACAATATGACGGCGATTTTTACGGACATTCAGAAGTTTTCAGGATTTTCTGAGCTTTTGAGCGCCGATGAGCTTGTTGCGCTGCTAAATTACTATCTGACAAGAATGAGTGAGATAATAATTGCAGAGCATGGAACTGTTGATAAATACGAAGGTGATGCCATTGTCGCTTTTACCGGTGCGCCTGTTCCTATGAAAGACCATGCGGAACGCGCTTGCACGGCGGCTTTAAAGATGAAAAAGGCGGAGCAGTCCATAAACAGGGAAATCCTGGAAATCGCTTTGCTGGATGAAAAACCGCAGGAAATTCCTGAGAATCTTTATTCTGCATTTAAAATAATGGTTAAAAATAATCGTACGATTTTTACGCGTATCGGTCTGAATTCCGGGGATATTGTTGCCGGGTTTATGGGTAGCGACAACAAGAAAAATTATACTGTAATGGGAAACGACGTAAATCTTGCGAGCCGCCTGGAAGGTGTGAATAAGCAGTATTCTACCGGCGGAATTTTGTTGAGCGAGGCTACCCGGAAAATGCTCGGCGAACAGTTTATTGTAAGAAGTCTTGACCGGGTTCAGGTTGTTAATGTAAAAACTCCAATACGACTTTATGAGCTTCTTGCATTTAAGTCCGATGCGGATGAAAAATTCCTTTCATACGTAAAACTTTGGGAACAGACGATGAAGATTTTTGAAAGCGGAAATTATTCGTCTGCGCTGAATATGTTCAAAAAACTTTTATCGGTTCGCCCTGATGATAAAACTTGCGCATATTACATTTTGCTTCTGGAAAAATTCTTTGTGCAGGGAAAATATCCTACGCTGCAGGATGATTTTGGCGTTGCCTTTAATGCGGAAAATCCTTCTGATATGGACAAGTCATGGATTGGAACCGAAAAAGAAATTAAGGGAACGTTCACTCTTCTTCAAAAATAGAAAAAAAATAGAAAAGGGCATATAAAAATTCTTATAGGATTTTTTCTATCTCTTTCAGGCTGGAAAGAATTTTCCAGCTTATCTTTTTTAACTTTTCGTCCGGCTGAATTTTGTCAGGAATCATTATTGTTCTGATTTTTGCGTTTACAGCGCTGTTTACGCCGTTAGGACTGTCTTCGATTGCTACTGCGTTTTCTGGTGCGGTTTCTATTGATTCAAGAGCCTTAAGGTAAATTTCAGGATTCGGTTTTGAATGTTCAACCATGTCTCCGGTTGTTATTGTCTTGAAATAGTCAAAAAGTCCGGCGGCTTTTAATTGTTTTTTCACCACGGCATTTCTTGTGGATGAGGCAAGCGCGACTGTGTATTTTTTTGTTAAATATTCCAGCGATTCTTTTGCTCCCGGCATCAAAGGAATACCGTCGGCTTCGGAAATGCTGGTAAAAAGTTCAGATGTGCGGTCGATGAATTTTTCGCTTGGGAAATTTTTTCCGTAAAGAGTTCGTAAAATTGCGTAAGTGTCATTTCTGTTCGCACCCATGCATTGCGCATTTGCCGCGGCAATATCTTTTATTCCGAATTCTTCCGCGGCAAGTTCCCATGTCCTCCAGCTTATTGTTTCCGTGTCTAAAAGAACGCCGTCCATATCAAAAATTACAGCTTTTATTTGTGCAGTTTCCATATTTCTATTATAGTGTTTATCGTAAAGGAATAGAATATGGATAATCAGAAAAAAGAAGAAGAATTTTTAAAGATTGAAGAACTGATTTCAATTTTTGAAAAAAATAATCCGGTTTCAGCGGACAGGAAATTCGATCTGGATGCAGTGAAAAAAACTTACTATGAAATGCTTGATAAAGTTCTTACTAATGCAGATGAGGAAGAGGACCTGAAAAAATGGATGGATAAGCACGATTTCTGGAAGTCCCCGGCAAGCACAAGATTCCATGGAAACTGGGAAAGCGGTCTTTGTGTTCATTCCCTTATGGTTACGGTTCAGGCGCTGCGTTTTGCACGTACATTTCTTGAAAATTTTTACAGCACTCCGCTCGGGCTTGCCGGAAAATTTGAAGTTTCCGCAGAAGATATTGTAGTTGCCTGCATTGCCCATGATTTCTGCAAGGCTGGAAGTTATACTACTGAATACAGAAATACAAAGGACTTTATGGGAAACTGGATAAAAAAGTCATTTTATAAAACCCGGGAAGATTCCAGAAATTTAGGGCACGGCAATGAGTCTGTTCTGGATTTACTTGAATGTATGCCTTCGTTTGTAAAACGGCGTACTGTTCTGGAGGCAATCAGCCGGCACATGGGTTTCAGCGATGTTACAGACACGGAAAAAATGAATTTTTCGAATTTTCTGCAGAATCCTCTGGTAGTCCTTGTTCAGGTTGCTGATCAGACCGCTTCCGCATGGTGGGATTGTTAGAACTTTTATATTTCGTTAAAATACTTGAAAAGATTTTATATTTTCTTAAGGATAAAAAAATGCCAACTGACCTGAAAAAAATGCGCAATATCGGAATTATGGCACATATTGATGCTGGAAAAACCACAACAACTGAACGGATTTTGTTTTATACCGGTAAAATTCATAAAATCGGCGAAATAGATGACGGTCAGGCTACTATGGACTGGATGCAGCAGGAACAGGAACGCGGAATTACAATTTGCTCGGCTGCGACAACAACTTTTTGGAATAAATATCAGATTAATATTATAGACACACCTGGACACGTGGATTTTACTGCGGAAGTGGAGCGTTCCCTTAGGGTTCTGGACGGCGCTGTCGCGGTTATATGCGCGGTTGACGGTGTTCAGCCTCAGACTGAAACTGTATGGAAGCAGGCGGATTCGTTCAGCGTTCCAAGGCTTGTCTACATGAACAAGATGGACAGAATCGGCGCGGATTACTTTGGTTCTATTGAAGATGTTCAGAATAAATTCGGTGTTGAATGTGTAGCCCTCCAGATTCCAATCGGCCAGGGACAGGATTTTGAAGGCATTATAGACCTTTTGAAGATGAAGGAGCTGCGTTTTGAGGGCGATGAGGGTGAGATTGTTACAGAAAGCGATATTTCTGCCGAAAGACTTGATGAGGCGAAAAAATGGCGTGGAAAACTTATTGACCAGGTCGCTTCGACAGACGATGCTCTTGCGGAACTTTATCTTGAGGGGGAAGAGATTTCTGTGGAGCAGCTAAAAAAAGCTCTGCGGGCGGCAACTATTTCCCGCGTTATTGTTCCGGTTGTGCTGGGTTCAAGCCGCCACAATCAGGGTGTTCAGCCGTTAATAGATGCTGTGATTGACTATTTGCCTTGTCCGACAGATATTCCGCCTGCCAGAGGAATACATATAAAAAAAGACAAGGAAGAAGAAGTTTCTGTTCCATGCGATGTTACAAAACCTGCTTTGGGGCTTGTGTTTAAAATTCAGTATGACAAAGAGATGGGGTCTTTGGCCTATGTGAGGATGTATTCAGGAAAAATTGCCAGCGGAACTCAGCTTCTTAATATAAACAAGAAAAAACGTGAGCGCGTAAACAGAATTCTCCGTATGCATGCTGACAAAAGCGAGGCTTTGACATCCGTTGAGGCGGGCGATATTGCAGTTTTTGTAGGACTAAAGCTTGCCCAGACGGGTGATTCGGTCGGAAGCGAGGGATTTCCTGTTCTGCTTGAAAAACCTGTGTTTCCTCAGCCTGTAATTTCCGTCGCACTGGAACCGGAGAGCATGAGCGAACGCGACAAGATGAATGAAACGCTGGAACTGCTTTCAAAGGAAGATCCGACTTTCACATACCACGAGGATGAGGAAACCGGACAGCTTATTATAAGCGGAATGGGCGAGCTTCATCTTGATGTTCTTGTTACAAGAATGAAGGATGACTTTGGCGTAAAATGCCGTGTGGGAAATCCGCAGGTTACATACCGCGAGTCAGTTACAGCTGCTGCGGAAGTTTCTGAAACATTTGAAAAAGTTCTTGCCGGAAAAGAAAATAAAGCCGGCCTTTCAATAAAGGTTGAGCCTAGGGAAACTGGTTCTGGAAACTCCTATTCCTGTACAGTCCGCGGAAAACAGGAGATTCCGGATGAAATTTTTGAGGCTGTTGAAAATGCCCTTAAATCTTGCCTTGAATCCGGAATAAATTACGGTTATCCTTGCGCGGACATTGCGGTTACGGTAACAGGCATTGACTACGATGAGCTTACGGCTTCAACTTTTGCTTTTGAGGCGTGCGCGGCGCAGGCTTTTGACAAGGCTTGTAATCAGGCAAAACCAGAGCTTCTTGAGCCTGTAATGAATGTTGACATTTCTTGCCCTAAAGAATTTGTAGGCGAGGCGATGAGCCAGATGACTCAGCGCGGTGGAATAATAATGGGACAGGATTCAAAGTCGACCGAGGAAATTATCCATGCTCAGGCACCGATGGCAAAAATGTTCGGTTTTACAACGAACCTTCGCTCTGCTACAAAAGGTATGGCAAGTTTCAGTCTTGAATTCAGTCACTTTCAGGTGAAAGAAGGCGGTCTGGGTTCGGGCTATTGATTTTAGACTGTAGGGGGTCAAAATGAAAAAATATATTTGTTGTATGTTTGCTGCAATCGTGCTGTTTTCTTCTTGTTTTCAGAAAAAGCCGGATACTGCTGTTTCTGCGGAAGGCACTGCGGAAAGTTTTCAGAAAAATGAAAATCCTGATTATAAAAAGATTGAGGAAGTTCTTTCAAAAATGTCAGAGAGGGCTCAAAGAGAAATTATCATTTCCGACAGAGATGAATTTCTTTCTGACCTTTACGACGTTCTTGCGGAAGAAAAAAAATATCGCGGCGATGATTTGAATCTTTATTATTTAATTGATAAAAATCATACGGTTTCTTCATCTTATGTTCCAAAGGATTTGGTTCCGCTTGTAAAAAATGAATTCTATTCAATCAACCGCAATGACCTTTCGCTTCGTCCTGATGTGGAAAAAGCTTTGCGCGAAATGGGCCAGGCTTCCCAAAAAGATGGAGTCCGGCTTCTTGTAAGCTCAACTTACCGTTCTTATGAATACCAGGAGAATCTTTTTAACTACTGGGTAAAAGTTGACGGACTTGAAGAAGCGGAAAGGGAAAGCGCCCGTCCTGGAACAAGCCAGCACCAGCTTGGAGTTGCAATTGATTTTGGCTCGATTACAGATGATTTTGGCGATACGGAAATGGGGCGGTGGATTTACAGGAACGGCGGAAAATTTGGCTGGAGCCTTTCCTTTCCAAAGTTATACGAAGATGTGACAGGTTACCGCTGGGAAAGCTGGCATTTCAGATATATTGGTGTGCCTGCCTGCCGAATGCAGGAAAAATGGTTTTGCGGCGTACAGCAGTATTTGCTTGAATTTATTTACCTGTGGAAGGAATATGAGCTTGTTCATTAAAATATTCTAAAAAATATAAAAATCGCGTGTAAAGTTATTGACATAAAACGCGATTTTTTATATATTATTTTCACCTGCGGCGATGTTGGAATTGGTAGACAAGCAAGGTTGAGGTCCTTGTGTTGCAAGACGTGCAGGTTCAAGTCCTGTTCGCCGCACTTGTCAAAGGGAATGCTTTAAGCATTCCTTTTTTTTTGAAAATGGAGTTTTATTATGGCTGATGTAAAATCTGCGATGAGGGAAGTTGTCTGCAAGGCACTGAATGATTTTATTGAAATAAAAGGCGGCTCTTCTGTTGATGAGGAAAAAATTGTAGTTCAGACAACACCGAATCCGGAAATGGGCGATTTAGGTGTTCCAGTGTTTGTTTTTGCAAAAACACTTCGTATGGCGCCTCCGCAGATCTCTGCCGAAGTTGTAAAGATAATAAAAGAAAAATATTCAGATTATGCAAAAAATTGCGGAGAATTTACAGCAGTCGGTCCTTACGTAAACCTTAAGCTGAACAAAGCCGAGCAGTCCGGTGCAATCCTTAAAAAGATTTTTGACCAGGGTGAAAAATACGGTTCTTTGAACGAAAACGGAAAACCGTTCCTTGGCGGAAGAAAAGTAATGATTGAATTTTCTGCGCCGAATACGAACAAGCCGCTTCATCTTGGTCATTTACGAAATGATGCCCTTGGTGAATCTGTAAGCCGCATTTTAAAGGCTGCCGGCGCTGAAGTCTGCAAGGTGAATCTTGTAAACAATCGTGGCGTTCACATCTGCAAAAGTATGCTTGCGTACAAATGGTTTCATGAGGAAAAAGGCGAAACTCCTGAATCTTTGGGAATAAAAGGCGACCATTTTGTGGGGCAGTGCTATGTTGAATTTGACCGCTGGTTAAAAGGTGAAAAAGATAAACCGGAAACTGCCCATCCGGAAGCGCTTGCGCAGGCTGAGGAAATGCTCGTAAAATGGGAAGCTGGCGACCCGGAAGTGCATGCCTTGTGGAAAAAAATGAATGACTGGACAATCAGCGGAATCAAGGAAACTTATGAACGTACCGGCGTTTCTTTTGACCGTTTTTACTTTGAAAGCGAAACTTATCTGAAAGGTAAGGATGAGATTTTGAAAGGTCTTGAAAAAGGTATTTTCTTTAAGGCGGAAGACGGTTCGGTTCGCATTGATGTTACGGACGTTGTCGGAAAAGGCAAGGACGAGGACAATCACGAAAAAGTTCTTTTAAGGAAGGACGGAACTTCTGTTTATATTACTCAGGACATTGGAACAGCGATAAGCCGTCATGCAGACTGGCCGTTTAATCAGCTGGTTTATGTTGTGGCTAGCGAGCAGAATTACCATTTTAAGATTTTGTTCTATATTCTTAAGAAACTTGGATTTGACTGGGCAGATAAACTTTATCATTTGAGCTATGGTCTTGTTAATTTGCCAAGCGGAAGAATGAAGAGCCGGGAAGGAACAATTGTTGATGCGGACGACTTGTTGGATTCATTGCATAGCGATGCGCTTAATGCTATAGAAGAGCGGGGCCGCGAATCGGATGTTGATGCGGATGATGTTGCGGAAAAAGTTGCTCTTGCTGCGCTGCATTATTATCTTTTGCAGGCAACTCCAATAAAAGATATGCTTTTTAATCCTGTGGAAAGCCTTAGTTTTAACGGAAACACAGGACCGTATCTTCAGTACATGGGCGCAAGAATCAGCTCGATTCTGGAAAAAGCGAAAAAATCAGGTGTTTCTGCAAGCGCGGAATACTCTGATTTGTTAAAAGCGCCCGAAGAATGGGAGCTTATAAAAGCGCTGGACTCATTCCCGGAAACAGTTAATAAAGCAGCGGAAAATCTTGATCCGAGCGCAATGGCGGCATATCTTTATGATTTAAGCAAGCTGTTCAGTAAGTTCTATCAGAACTGCTCTATAGTGAATGCAGAATCTTCAGAACTGAAAAGCGCGCGCCTTTTCCTTGCTGAATGTACATTGACCGTAATGAAAAAGTCAATGAATATGGTTCTGGTTCCATTCCTTGAAAAAATGTAAGGAAATCAGAAAAAGAGTAAACAAAAGGATTGTCATAGTCGGCAATCTTTTTGTTTTTTTTCTGTCACACAAAGAATTATAAATTAGAAAGAATGAATAACCGTTGCAGAATTTACAGATGAACTGTTGTTCAAATTCACTTTATAAAAATCAGCTTACAATTCTTGTTTGATTTTTTGAACTTCTTCCAGAGAAAGCCCTGTGCATTCAGCGATTATTTCCGCCGATATGTTTTTCTTTAGAAGATTTCTAGCGGTTGCAAATTTTGCCTCTCGTTCCCCTTCTAACCGTCCTTCCCTTAGACCGGCTTTTCTTGCGTCGTGAAGTGGCAGTGCATCCATCATA
>OLGE01000140.1_pt1 | contig 85104 bp, 54 predicted proteins | sample 1605151 | NCBI WGS metagenome assembly OLGE01 (sample SAMEA3888912, study PRJEB22519) | human gut metagenome | biome: human gut; feature: human-associated habitat; material: faeces | place: Denmark | collected 2010
TCCGGGGTTATTTGATTAATATTTAACTGGTCCCGATTTTAACGGGACACTAATGTAAAAGTATATTAAATCATATTGGCAGCTGATGCAGTGCGTCAGCGTGTCGGTAAAAGCCCCTTCAAGGTGCGGTTCCGTAGGATGAAAACCCCACTTCCAATCTTTTTCCCCTTAATTCCTGTTTTCCCACACAATATTATATGAAAAAAAGCGTTATTGTAAAATGCGTGGCAATCGTTGCCACAGGTCTTATTAAAAACACATACCTACAACAATGATAGAATTCATAAAGGGAGAACTGGCCGAACTCACACCGGCAATGGCTGTCATCGAAGCCTACGGCGTGGGCTATGCACTCAACATATCGCTCAACACCTACACCGCCATACAGGGCAGCAAGGAAGCGAAACTCTTCGTACACGAGTCGCTCGTCACCGGAGGGCGCGACGACAACTACACGCTTTTCGGCTTCGCCTCGAAGCAGGAACGCGAGCTCTACCGTCTGCTCATATCGGTTTCGGGCGTGGGAGCCAACACCGCACGCATGATTCTCTCCTCGGCTTCGCCGGCGGAACTGTGCAGTGCCATCTCCACAGGCAACGAGCGTCTGCTCAAAGGCGTCAAGGGCATAGGTCTGAAGACGGCGCAGCGCATCATCGTCGATTTGAAGGACAAGATAATGACAGCCGGTGTTGCACAGGAAATACCTGCCGGCAGCAGCGCGGCGAGCACCGTAAACGCCGACATCCGCGACGAGGCCGTATCGGCACTCACCATGCTCGGCTTCGCACCGGCGCCCTCGGCAAAGGTCGTCACCGCCATCATGGAGGAGCAGCCCGACCTGCATGTGGAGCAAGTGGTGAAGCTTGCGCTGAAGCAGATAAAGTAGGTTGCGCACGCAACGGCTGCGCACGCTTTGCGGAAACTTTGCCGCAGAAATGCGCAACACAGACAGATAACCCGACTCCCCCGACGGGGGACAATAGCGAAAGTACAATCATTCATTGATGAACATACGAAAGACAAGACATAAATCACCCTCACTCCTCCGACACTGTGTGCTGGCGGCGGCACTCGTCGTGGTTGCCACCGTGGCGTGTTATGCCATAGGCGTGCCTCTGATGCAGGACAACCGCCCGCGGCAGATGCGCCAGCAGCCCGTCATCTCGCCCAGAGATGCGGCGCCGACAGCCAACAGCAACGCACGGGGCGACACCACCACGGTGAAGGCGCAGCCCGTTCTCGCCGACGATGAGGAGATACCCGACTCGCTGCTTCATCCGCGATGGAAGATACAGCGCACACTTCCCGTCACGTTCGACGACCTCTCGCAGGGCGCAGCCGACCTGAAACGCCCCGAAAACCTCGAACAGAAGGCGGAATACAACGACTCGCTCGATTGCTATATATTCGGTTCGAAGATAGGCGACTCATACATAAACGCGCCCATAATGATGACGCCCGAAGAGTATCGCAAATGGAGCGAGAAGAAAGCGTTGAGCAAATTCTTCCGCGACAAGAACGATGAGATATACAAAGCAAAAGGCAAGGAGAAGTTCGACTTCTCGGATATGCACTTCGACCTCGGTCCCGCCGAGAAGATATTCGGTCCCGGCGGCGTGCGCATAAAGACACAGGGAACAGCCGAACTCAAGTTCGGAGCGACGATGAAGAGCATCGACAACCCCTCGTTGCCGATACGCAACCGCAAGACAACGACCATGGACTTCGACGAGAAAATCAATCTTAATGTCAATGGACGCGTCGGCGACAAGGTGAACATGAACATAAACTACAACACCGACGCCACATTCGACTTCGATTCGCAGAACATGAAGCTCAAATACGACGGTAAGGAGGACGAAATAGTGAAGCTCATCGAGGCGGGCAACGTGTCGTTCCCCTCCAATTCGTCGCTCATCAAGGGCGCATCGTCGCTCTTCGGACTACGCACCGACCTCCAGTTCGGCAAGTTCAAGCTTCAGATGGTGGCGTCACAGAAGAAGTCCACCACCAAAAGCGTGTCGTCAAAGGGCGGAAAGCAGTTCACCCCGTTCGAGATTGACGCCGCCAACTACGAGGAAAACCGACACTTCTTCCTCTCACAATACTTCAAAAGCAAGTACGATGCAGCCATGAAGACACTGCCAAATCTCACTACCGGTATAAAAATCAACCGTGTGGAGGTTTGGGTTACAAACAAGTCGGGAACGACATCAAACACCCGCGACATCATAGCCCTCACCGACTTGGGCGAAAACACCACCGTCTCCAACCCCGTGTGGGGAGTCACCGGACAGCCCGTGCCGGCGAATACGGCCAACTCGGAATACTCCGCCATGGTGAACCAGTATGCCGATGCGCGCCAGATAGACCAGACAACGACGGTGCTCGACGGTATCCCCGGATTCGTCGGAGGCTCCGACTACGAGAAAATGGAGAAGGCGCGACTGCTCAATTCGTCGGAATACACGCTCAATCAGGCACTCGGTTACATCTCGCTCAAAACATCGTTGCAGACCGACCAGGTGCTCGCCGTGGCGTATGAATACACCTACGGCGGCGTAACCTACCAGGTGGGAGAGTTCGCTTCCGACATAACCGATGTCAAAAAGGCTCTCTTCGTGAAGTCGTTGAAGAACACAAGCAACAATCCACGGCAGGGAAACTGGGGGCTGATGATGAAGAATGTCTATTATCTGGCATCGTCGGTGGAGAAGGAAAAGTTCCGCCTCGACGTGAAGTTCCAAAGCGATACGGCAGGAGTTTATCTCACTTACATACCCGAACCGCAGGTGAAAAACCAGACAATCATAAAGGTTCTCGGTGCCGACAGGCTCGACAATAATATGAAAGCACACCCGAACGGCTACTTCGACTATGTTGAAGGCTACACGGTGAGCAACGGACGAGTGTTCTTCCCCGTGGCCGAACCGTTCGGACAATATATGCGCGACTACCTCATAAGTAAGGGAGTGGCGTCGGAAATAGCCGAGAAATACGCCTTCACCGAGCTCTATGACTCCACGAAGACAGTGGCGAAGCAGATAGCCGAAAAGGACAAATATGTGCTCATGGGACAGTTCCGCGGAACATCGGCAAACGTAATATCGCTCGGAGCATACAACGTTCCGCAAGGTTCGGTGGTTGTAACGGCAGGAGGAGTGACGCTTACGGAAGGCTCCGACTATGCCGTGGACTACAGCGGAGGCGAAGTTACGATCCTCAACCAGAGCATCATCGACGCCGGAACATCGGTGAACGTGTCGCTCGAAAGCAACACCGACTACTCACAGCAGCGCAAGACAATGTTCGGACTCAACTGGGAGTACGACTTTTCAAAGAACCTGCAGATGTCGGGTACGATACAGCACCTCTCCGAACAGGCTCTCACCAACAAGGTGACAATGGGCTCCGAACCGCTCAACAACACACTGTGGGGCGTCAATCTCAACTGGAAGAAAGAAAGCCAATGGCTCACCAACATGCTCGACAAGATACCGTTGCTGCACCTTACACAGCCGTCGAGCATCTCGTTCACGGGTGAATTCGCGCAACTTCTTGCCGGACAGCCGAGTGGAACGCAGGACAACGCATCGTATATCGACGACTTCGAGAACACCAAAAACACCATAGATGTGAGCACACCGACATCGTGGGTGCTCTCAAGCGTGCCTTCAACCTTCCCCGAATCAAGTGATAAGACAACGCTGAGAAGTGGATTCAACCGCTCAAGACTGGCTTGGTACACCATCGACCCGCTCTTCACACGACGCTCGTCGTCGCTCACTCCGGGACACATAAAGAGCGATCTCGACCAGCTTTCCAACCACTATGTGCGCGAAATTTATGTGAACGAACTCTTCCCGAACCGCAACCAGAGCAGCTACAACGGCGCGACATCAACGCTGAGTGTGCTCAACCTTGCCTATTATCCGAACGAACGCGGTCCGTACAACTTCAATCCCGACCTCAATTTCGACGGAACTCTCAACAATCCGGCACAGCATTGGGGAGGAATGATGCGCAAACTCGACACCAACGACTTCGAGGCTGCCAACGTGGAATACATCGAATTCTGGATGCTCGACCCCTTTGCATACACCCGGGAGCAGGGCACTGCAAGCCAGTATGGAGGCGATTTCTACATAAACCTCGGCGAAATGAGCGAGGATATACTCCGTGACGGAAAGAAATTCTATGAGAGCGGCATGCCGGTGGACGGTTCGAAGAGCTTCACCTACACGCAGTGGGGAAAGATACCAAACCAGGCTACCGTCACATACGCATTCGCAACGACAAAGGGAGCGCGTGCCTTGCAGGACGTGGGATATAACGGATTGAACGACGATGAGGAACAGAAGTTCGAGAGTTATCAGGACTTCCTCACCGCAGTACAAGGCAAAGTGAGTCCGGCGGTGTGGGATTCCATCTGGGCCGACCCTGCCGCCGACAACTATCACTACTTCCGTGGACGCGATTACGACCAGATTGAGGCTTCAATCCTGCGCCGCTACAAATACATAAACAACCCGCAGGGCAACTCGCCGGACAATGATTCGCGTACAGAGGGCTACGACACGTCGTACAAAAGCACGCCAGATGTGGAGGACATCAATCAGGACTACACACTGAACGAGTACGAAAAGTATTTCCAGTATCACATCTCCATGCGCCCCGAAGACCTGGAAGTGGGACGGAACTATATCGTTGACAAGCGTACGGTGCGCCGACAGCTGCGTAACAACACCAGCCCTGAAGTGACATGGTATCAGTTCCGCATTCCATTGCGTGAGTATGAGCGCAGAGTTGGAAGCATAACCGACTTCACAAGTGTGCGTTTCATGCGTATGTTCCTCACCAATTTCGAGAAGCCTATAGTGCTGCGTTTCGCCACACTCGACCTCGTCCGCGGTGAATGGCGCGTGTATGAGCAGAACCTCGACGCCTCCGCTTCGCAGCAGGGAAGGCTTGCCGTGAGCGCAGTGAACATTGAGGAGAACAACGACAAGCAGCCTGTCAATTATGTGATGCCGCCTGGAATACGCCGCGAACAGGACCCCACTCAGCCGCAACTTGTGGAAAACAACGAACAGGCGCTGGCTATGACGCTGACAAATCTCGGCTCGGGCGAGTCGAAGGCGGTGTATAAGAACACCACACTCGACCTGCGCCAGTACAAGCGTGTGCAGATGTTCGCCCACCTGAACATGCTCGATCCCAACGTGACCAACTTGGAGGACAACCAGCTTGCGTTGTTCGTGCGTCTGGGAAGCGACTACAAAAGCAATTACTACGAGTATGAAATCCCGCTGAAAATCACGCCGAACTACAACAAATACGACAAGTATTCGCAGGCAGACTGCCGCAAGGTGTGGCCGGAGGAGAATATGCTCGACATCCCGCTCAGTGCCCTTACGGCTCTGAAGAAGGCGCGCAACAAGGCTAAGGCCGACGGCGCTGCATCGTTCAACCGCCCTTATACCGCCTACGACGCCGACAGACCGCAGAACAAAATGACGGTGATGGGTAACCCGACACTGGGCGAAGTGAAGACTATGATAATCGGTGTGCGCAACAATTCGAGCGAGGCCAAGAGCGGAGAAGTGTGGGTGAACGAGCTGAGATTGCAGGAATTCAACAACTCCGGAGGTTGGGCTGCACAGGGAAACCTCAATCTCCAGCTCTCCGACCTCGGTTCGCTGAGCATGACAGGACGCTACACTTCGTCGGGATTCGGCGGACTTGAGGAGGGTGTGTCGCAGAGAAGCACCGACGACTATCAGAACTACAGTGTGACGGCAAATGTGGAACTGGGCAAATTCTTCCCCGACAAGGCGAAGGTTTCGGCTCCGCTCTACTACTCGGTGACCAAGGAAAAGACCTCGCCGAAGTACAATCCGCTCGACACCGACATGGAACTCTCCGACGCTCTCGATGCCGCAGGTTCCAAACACGAGCGCGACTCGATAGAAAGCATCGCCGTGACGAAGGTGACGCAGACCAACTTCTCGCTCTCAAACGTGCGTGTCGGCATACAGAACAAGCGTCATCCCATGCCGTACGACCCTGCCAACTTCTCGTTCTCATACAGTCACAGCCACAATCACACCACCGGTGAGACCACAGTTTATGAGCGCGAGGACAACTGGCGCGGTTCCATGAACTACAACTGGACGCCTGTCTATAAACCGTTTGAGCCTTTCCGTAAGATAAAGAGCCGCAGCAAATGGTTTGACATAGCCAAGCGTTTCGGTCTCAACTGGCTGCCGCAGAACGTGGGATTCAGCACGGAGATTACGCGAAACTACTATGAACTGCAGGAGCGCGACATGGAAAGCATGGAGGATTCGAAGCTCCCTCTCACCTTCTCGTCGCAATTCCTGTGGAACAGAGAGTTCAATCTGCGTTGGGACCTCACCAAGAACATCCACATGAACTTCCAGAGTGGCACCCACGCCGAGATAGAAGAGCCTTACACTCCGGTGAACAAGGACCTTTATCCCGACCGATATACGGCATGGAAGGACTCCGTATGGACGAGCATCAAGCATCTGGGTACGCCGCTGGATTACAACCAGTCGTTCTCGCTCTCCTACAAAATGCCGCTCAACCTCATCCCCATCTTCGACTGGGTGACCACCGATGCCAACTTCAACTCGTCGTACAAGTGGATTCGGGGCACCGACCTTGAGGACGGAACATCGATGGGCAACACCGTGTCGAACAACCGCCAGCTCAACATCAACGGCACGTTCAACATGGAGAAACTCTACAATCATGTGCCGTTCCTGAAGAAAACGAATGACAGATTCAAGAAGGATTCCAAGGCATCAAGCCAGTCAAGGAACAAGAAGAAGCCCGTGAAGAAGACGGGAGACAAGGGCAAGCCGGACGAAAAACAGACCGCTGCCGCCAACGACAAGGCGAAACTCGAAAAGGAACTGCCCAAGAACAAGAAGAGTTTCGAGAAGGAAGTGACGCTGATGCCCGATACTGTCATCAAGGTGAACCACGGAAAACGCTCGAAGCGACTCATCGTCTCGGCGAAAACCGAGGATGGAAAACTCTTCAACTTGAAGTATAAGCGACTTGACGACAACAACATCCGTATATTAAATAAGGTGGACTCCGCCACTAAGATAAAGGTGTCGGTGCTCGCCAAGACTCCGCTTGAGGAGAAGGGATGGTACCGCACGGCGCAGAGCGTGGCGCGTGTGATGATGATGCTGCGCAGTGTCAGTGTGAGCTACCGCAACCAGTACTCCATGTCGCTGCCCGGATTCATGCCCACCATAGGCAAGGCTTTCGGCCAGACCAAGGCCGGTGCCATGTCGCCCGGACTCGATTTCGCCTTCGGACTCATCGGCGACAGCTACATAGAAAAGGCGCGCGACAACGGATGGCTGCTCCAAAGCGACTCCGTGGCAACTCCCGCCACCACCAACAAGACCGAGGACTTGCAGTTGAGGGCAACGCTTGAGCCTGTGAAGGACCTCAAAATCGACCTCACCGCAAGCCGCACGCAGAACACAGGACGCAGCATACAGTACATGTATCAGGGCAATCCCACCTCGATAAACGGCACGTTCAACATGACCACGCTCTCCATAAAGAGCGCGTTCGAGGGTACAGGCAACGCCGGCAACGGCTACCATTCGCCCACGTTCGAGAAGTTCTGCTCGTCGCTCGACGCTTTCCGTGAGCGTGTCGAGGCACGCTACGCCGGCTCCGTCTATCCCGCCGGAACCCAGTTTGCAGGCAAAACGTTCGACGCGAAGAACGGAGGAGTGAACAAGTACAGCAGCGACGTGATGGTGCCGGCATTCCTCGCCGCCTACACGAGTATGGGAAGCGGGCAGCTCTCCATCTTCCCCACGCTCTCAAAGCTGCTTCCCAACTGGACGGTGCGCTACAGCGGACTCTCCAAACTGCCGTGGCTGCGCGACAAATTCAAGAGCGTCAATATCAACCACGCTTACAAGAGCGTCTATTCCGTCGGTTCATACAGTTCGTACAGCACCTTCATGGAGTACATGAACGGCCTCGGGTTCATCAACGACGCCACTACGGGAGCACCCGTCCCCAGCTCCATGTACAACGTTTCCACCGTCAGCATCAACGAGTCGTTCTCGCCGTTGCTCGGCGTCGATGTCACGTTGCAGAACAACATGACCGTGAAGATGGAGTACCGCTCCACACGAGTGCTCAGCCTCAGTATGACGAGTGTGCAGCTGAACGAATCGAGCAGCCACGACTGGGTGATAGGAGCGGGCTACACCATCAACAACTTCAGCCTCTTCGGAGGGCGCAACCACCGTGTGGTGAAGTCCAAGGGAAAGGGCAAGGGCAGCGACTCGGCGCAGCAGCAACAGAGCAGTTCGTCGTCGGGCAGCAACCGCTCCAAGGGCTACAACACCGACCTCAAGCTGCGCCTCGACCTCAGTCTGCGCAAGCAGGCGTCGATAAGCCGCGACATAGCCACGATGACAAGCTCGGCAAGCAGCGGCAACACCGCCTTCAAGCTCTCGTTCTCGGCCGACTATTCGCTCTCGCGCCTGCTCACGATGAGTTTCTACTACGACCGTCAGACAAACACTCCGCTGCTGTCAAGCAACAGCTATCCAACGACGACGCAGGACTTCGGACTGAGCCTGAAATTCTCGCTCACACGATAACATGTTTTACCCCGATTTCAAACAAGGCTTCTTTGCACTCCAAAGAAGCCTTGTTTGCGTTGTAAAGAAGCCTTCTTTTCATTGCAAACAAGCCTTGTTTGAAAACCGTATGGAATGGCATTGGAAATCAGCGACTTGCAGTTGCCGTTCCATAGCGTGCGAGGTGCGTCTCCGCCGGCCTTGCCGACAAATCGCCGTGTCACTTGTCTGCCGGTAGGCCGAAAGCACGTCACATATATGCGAAACTTAAATAAAAACAGAGACAAAATTCACTTTATCCCCATTTTTTGCTTAACTTTGCAAGCGATAATTGCACTTTACAATTTGAAATCAAAAAAATAAGCAACTTATATATAAGCATTGTATGATTCTATTTTTCTTGACTCCAAGCAAGAGCGTGATAGCCACAGAAGTGGACCACGCACTTTCTCACGACGAGATTGAAGAACTGTGTTGGCTGTACGGCGGTGCTACGCTCATCGAGGGCGAGACTGTCGAGGGCTTCTTCGTGGGCCCGCGCCGCGAAATGATTACTCCGTGGAGTACGAATGCCGTAGAGATTACCCAGAACATGAGTCTCCACGGCATTTCGCGTATAGAGGAATACTTCCCCGTAAGCTCCAAGGATGCCGACCACGACCCCATGCTTCAGCGCATGTACGAGGGTCTGAATCAAGACATCTTCACCGTGGACCATCAGCCGGAACCCATCAAGCGCGTGGAGAACATAGAGGAATACAACGAGCAGGAAGGCCTCGCCCTCTCGCCGGAAGAAATAGAATACCTGCACAAGATAGAGAAGGAACTGGGTCGTCCGCTCACCGACAGCGAGATATTCGGTTTCGCACAAATCAATTCCGAGCACTGCCGCCACAAGATTTTCGGCGGGACATTCATCATAGACGGCAAGGAAATGGAGTCGTCGCTCTTCGCAATGATTAAGCAGACGACCAAGGAAAACCCCAACAGAATACTCTCTGCCTACAAGGACAACGTGGCTTTCGCACAAGGTCCCGTAGTGGAACAGTTCGCACCGCACGACCAGTCCACATCCGACTACTTCCAGGTGAAGGACATCGAGAGCGTCATCTCGCTTAAAGCAGAGACACACAACTTCCCGACAACCGTGGAGCCGTTCAACGGAGCTGCCACAGGCACCGGCGGAGAAATACGCGACCGTATGGGCGGCGGCACAGGATCATGGCCCATCGCAGGTACAGCCGTTTATATGACAGCATATCCGCGCCTCAAGGACGACGACGGTGTGGCACGCGATTGGGAGGACATCATGCCCGTGCGCAAATGGCTCTACCAGACACCGGAGCAGATTCTCATCAAAGCATCCAACGGTGCCAGTGACTTCGGCAACAAGTTCGGACAGCCGCTCATCACAGGTTCGGTACTCACCTTCGAACATCAGGAAGGCAACGAGAAGTATGCTTACGACAAAGTAATCATGCTTGCCGGCGGCGTAGGCTACGGAACAAAGCGCGACTGCCTCAAGAAAGAACCCCAGAAGGGCAACAAGGTGGTAGTAGTGGGCGGCGACAACTACCGCATCGGACTCGGTGGCGGTTCGGTTTCATCCGTCGATACGGGCCGTTACAGCAACGGTATCGAGCTCAACGCCGTACAGCGTGCCAACCCCGAAATGCAGAAACGCGCCTACAACCTCGTGCGTGCGCTCTGCGAAGAGGATGTCAATCCGGTGGTAAGCATCCACGACCACGGTTCGGCAGGCCATCTTAACTGCCTCTCCGAGCTTGTTGAGGAGTGCGGCGGAGAGATAGACATGACAAAACTCCCCATCGGCGACAAGACACTGTCATCGAAAGAAATCATAGCCAACGAGAGTCAGGAGCGCATGGGACTCCTCATCGACGAGAAACACATAGATCATGTGGCACGCATTGCAGAGCGCGAGCGTGCTCCACTGTATGTAGTCGGCGAGACAACAGGCGATGCCCACTTCTCGTTCAAGCAGGGCGACGGCGTAAAACCGTTCGATTTGGATGTGGCACAGATGTTCGGCCACTCGCCAAAAACCATCATGCGCGATGAAACTGTCGAGCGTCATTACGCCGACGTAGCTTACAAGCATGACGAAGTGTCGGAAAACGGAAAGGACAACGCACTCGACAAGTATGTAAGTCGCGTGCTTCAACTCGAAGCAGTAGCCTGCAAGGACTGGCTCACAAATAAGGTCGATCGCTCGGTGACGGGCAAGATAGCACGCCAGCAGTGCCAGGGCGAAATACAGTTGCCGCTCTCCGACTGTGGCGTGGTGGCTCTCGACTACCGCGGACGCAAGGGTATCGCCACCGCTCTCGGCCATGCCCCACAGGCAGGTTTGGCTTCGCCGGAGGCAGGTTCAGTACTCTCTGTCGCCGAAGCACTCACCAACATCGTATGGGCACCGCTCGCCGACGGCATGAACAGTCTTTCGCTGTCTGCAAACTGGATGTGGCCGTGCCGCTCGCAAAAGGGCGAAGACGCGCGACTGTATAGTGCTGTGAAGGCATTGAGCGAATTCTGCCTCGCACTTAAAATTAATGTGCCGACCGGAAAGGACTCCCTTTCACTCAGCCAGCAGTATCCCGACGGCGAGAAAATCATCTCTCCGGGAACGGTCATCGTCTCCGCAGGAGGCGAAGTGTCCGACATCCGCAAGGTTGTTTCACCCGTATTGGTGAACGACAAGAACTCATCCATTTACCATATCGACTTCTCCTTCGACGAACAACGCCTCGGAGGCAGCGCGTTCGCACAGAGCCTCGGCTTCGTGGGCGATGATGTTCCGACAGTGAAGAACCCCGAATACTTCGCCGACTGCTTCAACGCCGTGCAGGAAATGATACAGAAAGGCTGGATAATGGCAGGTCACGACATCTCTGCCGGAGGTCTCATCACGACACTTCTCGAAATGTGTTTCGCCAACACCAAGGGCGGTATGCACATCAACCTGCACAACCTTGCCGGCGACGACATCGTGAAAATGCTCATGGCGGAGAATCCCGGAGTCATCATCCAGGTGTCCGACAAGTACAAGGAGGAATTCAAGGAGTACATGGAGGAGAACGGTATCGGCTACGCCAAGATTGGTTATCCCACACCGGACGAGCGTACCATCGTGATAAAGAAGGACGAATATGTACACGCCTTCGACATCGATGCAATGCGCGACGCATGGTATAAGACTTCATATCTGCTCGACCGCGACCAGAGTTTCAACGGATGTGCCGCACAGCGCCGCGACAACTACCGCAATCAGCCGCTCGAAGTGCGTTTCCACGAAGGCTTCCGCGGCTCGCTCGAAAGCTACGGTATCTCTGCCGACCGACGCACTCCGTCGGGTATCAAGGCTGCCATCATACGCGAAAAGGGTACGAACGGCGAGCGCGAAATGGCTTACTCGCTCTATCTTGCAGGCTTCGATGTGAAGGATGTAATGATGACCGACCTCATCAGCGGACGCGAAACGCTTGAGGATATTAACATGATTGTGTTCTGTGGAGGTTTCTCCAACAGCGATGTTCTGGGTTCTGCGAAGGGCTGGGCAGGCGCATTCCTCTTCAATCCTAAGGCGAAAGAGGCCCTCGACAAGTTCTATGCGCGCAAGGATACACTCTCGCTTGGTATCTGTAACGGTTGCCAGTTGATGGTGGAACTCAACCTCATCAACCCCGAACACGAGCATCGCACACGCATGCTCCACAACGATTCGCACAAGTTTGAAAGTGCGTTCCTCGGTCTGGAAATACCGCAGAACAACAGCGTGATGTTCTCTTCGCTGAGCGGCGACAAGCTCGGCATCTGGGTGGCACACGGTGAAGGCAAGTTCTCGCTGCCCGAATCTGAGGACAAGTACAATGTCGTTGCACGCTACAACTATGCTGCATATCCCGGTAATCCCAACGGTTCCGACTACAATGTGGCTGGTATCTGTTCGGCAGACGGACGCCATCTGGCAATGATGCCGCACTTGGAGCGTGCCATCTTCCCGTGGCAGAACGCATGGTATCCTGCCGATCGTCGTCAGGACGACGTCACTCCGTGGATTGAAGCGTTCGTGAATGCACGCAAGTGGATTGAAAACAACAAGTAATTGACGAGTCCCATACCCTGCAATGCTCCTGAAATACGGGGTGGGGCAGGGTGTGGGGCTGCTTTTTTATATTATGTATATCGATTTGTTTCGTACCTTCTTCAAGATAGGTCTGTTCACCCTTGGTGGCGGATATGCCATGCTTCCCATTATTGAGAGGGAAGTAGTGGAGAGGAACAAATGGATAGAACGGAGCGAATTTCTCGACCTCATAGCCGTGTCGCAGAGTTGTCCAGGTGCGCTGGCAGTGAACATCAGCGTGTTTGTGGGTTATCGTGTGCGCAAGCTGAGGGGTGCGTTGTGTACCGTTCTCGGTGCCGTGCTGCCTTCGTTTGCCATCATTCTGCTCATAGCGATGTTCTTCCATCAGTTTCAGGACAATGCCGTTGTCGGCTCAATGTTCCGCGGCATACGCCCGGCGGTGGTTGCCTTGATAGCAGCTCCCACGTTCTCGCTTGCCAAGAGTGCCCGAATTTCGCTTGTGAACTGTTGGATTCCCATCGTGAGTGCGCTTCTGATATGGATTATGGGGGTCAATCCGGTTTATATTCTGTTGATGGCCGGCATCGGAGGCTATCTCTATGGACTTCTTGTGAAGCCTACCGAATGAGCGGAATGTGCTGTATTTTCAAAAGCGATGAACAATGATTGCGGTAAGCAATGTGAGTGCTTCGCTTAAAAATCCGTCTTACCTCATTAGTAACTCGTAATTCTTAATATGATATTTCTAAGTTTGTTTCTCACCTTTCTGCAAATCGGACTGTTCGGTTTCGGCGGCGGTTACGGAATGCTTTCGCTCATACAGAGCGAGACAGTGGTGCGCCATGCGTGGCTCACATCTGCCGAATTCACCAATATCGTTGCCATAAGCCAGATGACTCCCGGTCCGATAGGCATCAATTCGGCCACTTATTGCGGTTATACGGCGGTGAGAAACGCCGGCTACGGTGAGCTTCTGGGTGTGCTTGGCAGTGCCACTGCCACGCTGGCTCTGGTGCTTCCGTCGTTCATTATTATGGTGCTTGTGTGCCGTATGTTTATGAAATACATACATTCGCAGACGGTGCAGAGTGTGCTTTCGGGTTTGCGTCCTGCCGTGGTGGGACTCATCGGTGCCGCCGCGCTGCTGCTTATGAATGCCGAGAACTTCTCGTCGCCGTTGCAGAACCCGTGGCAGTTCGGTGTGAGCATTGCCCTTTTCGTCGCGACATACGTCGGCACTCAGACATTGAAAATCAATCCTATACGCATGATAGCATGGGCAGCGTTCGCCGGACTCATGCTGCTTTATTAGCACTGAAGTCCGGACACCGGGCAAAGAAGGCACAAATCGTAACAGGACAAAAGCCTTGGCAGAGCGGACATTGCTGTCTTCTGCCAAGGCTTTTGCTTTTTATTGTTGTATATGGAGTTGGGGATGGTTGAAGATTTTAACCCAAATCGGTCATTAGACCGAAACAAGTGTATTGTAAAAACATTTGTCTTTAACTTCTTTAACTCCTCTAACTTCTTTAACTCCTCAAATTAATATTCCTCCACATTGGCCAGATGCCATGCGCTTAGGAATGCCGCGCGTGTGATGTCGGTGAGCTTCGGGTAGTTTATCAGGTCTGCCTCGTCGGTGGGTTGGTTGTAGTCGGGGTGTCCGTCAGTGTGATACCAGATGATGGGTACATCCTTAACGGCGAACGACCCGTTGTCGCTTCCCCCCACGGGCTTGTCCCACGGGCGGTAGCTGGGGTTGAGGCGGAGTCCGTAGCGTGCTATGTCGTCCTTGAGCCAGGCACCGAATGCGGGGTGCGACTCCGTGTAGAAGTACACCATGTAGGTGGGGTCTTCGGGTTTGTTGTCGCGTCCCACCATGTCGAAGTTTATGTAACCCTTGATTCTCTTTATGTCGTTGAAGTTGGCAGTGAAGTGCAGCGACCCCAGAAGTCCCTGCTCCTCGCCGTCCCAGAGTGCGAAGATGATGTTGCGTTTCGGCTTCGCCCCGCTCTGTGCGAAGGCTTTCATTATCTGCAATACGGCGCTCACGCCCGATGCGTTGTCGTCGGCTCCGTTGTAGATGTTGTCGCCTGCCACATCGGGGTACATGCCCTCGTGGTCGAGGTGTGCGCCCACCACTACATATTCGTCGCTCCGTTCGCCCGGAATCATGCCCAAGACATTGCTGAGAGCCATGCTCTGATACACGCCTTTCTTGATTTTGGCGATGGAGTCGGGGTTCACGAAGAAGCGCACGCCACGCTTCAGTTTCTGCTCGGCGCAGGCTTCAAAGGGCTGCTCGTAGCCGCTGTCGAGCCACGGCTTTACACCCGCTTGGCGCATCTGCGAGATGATGTACTGTTTGGCAATGCGCGACCCGCGCTCTCCGGCACGGCGTCCTTCGAGCAGGTCGTCGGCGAGAAAATAGACATGGGCACGCGCCGCATCCTCGCTGATGGATGCCAGTGCCGTCTGCATCAGTGCCGTTTCCTGCTTCGCCTGCTTTGCCGTCGGACGCTTCTGCGCCGCTTCTGCCGTCGTGGCGAAAACTGTCATGCAGGCTGCCGCCAGCATGATGGTGTTGAAATTCTTCATAGATTTGATATGGTTTTTTTGTTAATGTTCAACGGTATCGTTACTGCAAAATTAAGAAAAAAAGTTGGTTTTACGCCATGCTTCATGTAAATGATTTTCAAGCGATAAATGGCCGGTTTTCAAACAAGGCTTCTTTGCAATGTAAAGAAGCCTTGTTTGCATTGAAAAGAAGCCTTCTTTTGAGGACAAAGAAGCCTTGTTTGAAAATCGAAGAAATTTCACTTGTTTCGGTCTATGACCGATTTGGGTTTTATATTATATTGCTGTCCGGTAAAAACTTCCGGCTACGGGTTCCGCGAAGCGGGACCTCTATGCGAAACCCACAGCTGCGCCGCAAGGCGGCTTGCAGTGGGTTTCGTATAGAGGTGTACCTTCGGCACACCCCGTGCGCATTAAATCGATAATGATATATTTCGAGTAAGCCTGTGGACTTTAAATTCTATGCAATTTGCTTGATAAAAGAATCTTACAATATTCTCTAAGTTTTTTACCGGGCAGCAATATTTATATTACCATGAATTACCAATGGTCCATGGATCCCTTGGTGTACTTCGGGTGTACTTCCAAAACGAAGTACACCCGACAAGCAACTCCATAACATGCTCATATACAGCGTAAAACAATATTACAAGCTGCAAAAGGTGTACTTATGTACTTTTTTAAAAGAAAACAAAACGTAGATATCTAATGACCGATTTTGGGTAAATGGCATGCTTATGCTGTGGTTTTTGCATCAGGATGCAGTGCGAAGAGTTTTTCTTGGAAGGCGGTTATTAGTAGCCATTGTCCTTGTAGAGGTATATGGTTTCATTCTTCAGATTACTGATTTTGACTCAGCACATTCATCTTTTTTAGAGTCCGTATTTGTCTTGTCCTTAATCAATAAAATCGAAAGGGACTGATTGGAGCGGCGTCACAAGACGGAATGGCGTGAAAAACAGTTGCATACATTTTGCCAATCGGCGCGAAAGTTGTAATTTTGCAGTCGGAAAACAAACACGTTTTAAGTAATATAACAATATGGCAAAGAAAGCTTTACTGATGATTCTCGATGGATGGGGAATCGGCCAACACGGCAATGGAGACGTAATCTACAAGACACCAACTCCTTATCTCGATTATCTCACAGCGGTGAGCGCACACTCACAGCTTCTCGCTTCGGGCGAAGATGTAGGTCTGCCCGACGGACAGATGGGTAACTCGGAGGTGGGTCACCTCAATATCGGTGCAGGACGCATCGTGTATCAGGACCTCGTGAAAATCAACCGCGCCTGCGCTGACGGTTCTATCCTCCAGAACAAGGAGATTGTCAAGGCTTACAGCTACGCCAAGGAGACCGGCAAGAAGCTTCACCTCATGGGCTTGACAAGTACCGGCGGCGTGCACTCTTCGCTCGACCACCTCTTCAAGTTCATTGAGATTGGCAAGGAGTACGGTCTTGACAAAGTGTTTGTACATTGCTTCATGGACGGCCGCGACACCGACCCGAAGTCGGGTAAGGGCTTCATCGAGCAGGTGCAGAAGTGCTGCTCCGACAACGGCGCACACATAGCAAGCATCGTGGGACGCTTCTACGCCATGGACCGCGACAAGCGTTGGAACCGCGTCAAGGAGGCTTACGACCTGCTCGTGGAGGGCAAGGGCAAGCAGAGCGACGATATGGTGAAGGCAATGCAGGAGAGTTACGACGACGGAGTGACCGACGAGTTCGTGCTTCCTATCAACAACTCCACCGTGAACGGAACAATAGAGGAGGGCGATGTGGTGATATTCATCAACTACCGCAACGACCGCGCCAAGGAACTCACCGAAGTCCTCACACAGAAGGAGCACGCCGAGGACGGCATGCACACCATCAAGGATCTGCAATACTTCTGTATGACTCCTTACGACGCATCGTTCACAGGCGTGAACATCATCTTCCCGAAAGAGAATGTGCAGGACACTCTCGGCGAATATCTCTCAAAGAACGGCAAGCGTCAGCTCCACACTGCCGAGACAGAGAAGTATGCTCATGTGACATTCTTCTTCAACGGCGGACGCGAAACACCGTACGAGGGCGAGGACCGCATCCTTGTTCCGTCGCCGAAGGTGGCCACTTACGACCTCAAGCCTGAGATGAGCGCATACGAGGTGAAGGACAAACTCGTGGGAGCCATAAATACACAGGAGTACGACTTCATCGTGGTGAACTTCGCAAACGGCGATATGGTGGGTCACACCGGCATCTACAACGCCATCGCCAAGGCTGTACACGCCATCGACAACTGTGTGAAAGATGTCGTGGAGACAGCCAAAGCCAACGACTATGAGACCATCATCATCGCTGACCACGGCAATGCTGACAACGCAATCAACGAGGACGGCACTCCCAACACCGCACACTCGCTGAACCCTGTTCCCTTCATCTATGTCACCGACAACAATTCGGCAACAGTGAAGGACGGACGCCTTGCCGACGTGGCACCTTCAATCCTCCACATCATGGGATTGGAACAGCCTGCCGACATGACTGGCGAAAACCTCATTTCCGACAACAAGTAATCTGATAAATGCATGTCTGTGACATGCTTTCGGCAGGCAGACTGATGGGTAATGATGGGATTCTTTCTCCCGACTCATGCCTGTTGCCGGCATGACTAACATATAACAACAGAGGCAAGTGTCCGAATATGGATGCTTGCCTCTGTTGTTTTTTCCTCCTTATGTCAATCCTTTGGGAGATTTTGACGGATTGCCAATGAACTTTTCGCGGCTCGCCCGGCCTCTTTTTCCTTATGCTTTCTGCTTCTTCAGAGTGAACTCGAAGCGCAGTCCGCCTTCGATATTGTTGTGTACGCTGATTTTTCCGCCGTGCAGTATTACGGCGTTCTTGACGATGGCAAGTCCCAATCCCGTGCCACCCATCTTGCGGCTGCGCCCTTTGTCCACACGGTAGAAGCGTTCGAAGAGCCGTGGCAGGTGCTCGGAGGGTACTCCCGTACCGTTGTCGCTGAACGTGAAATGCCATGAGTCGGCATCGCTTTCGGCTGTGAGGGTGATGGTGGTGCATTCGCCGGCGTATGCAATTGCGTTGTCGGTGAGGTTGCGGAAGATGCTATATACAAGGCTATGGTTGCCTTTTATGTTTATTCCGTCGGGCAGCGACGAATGGAATGTCATGTTCTTCGCCTTCATCTGCAGGGCGGTCTCCTTCATTATGTTGCTCACAATGGCGTTGATGTCTATCGGTTCGAACGCTACCATTTCCGGTGCGTCGTCCATACGGTTGAGCGTTGATATGTCCTGCAGGAGCGAGGTGAGACGCTGGCTCTGTGCATAGCAGCGTTGCAGGAACTGCGCTTTGGTGGCGTTGTCGGTGTGAGGGTTTTCAAGTATCGTTTCGAGATAGCCCTGTATGCTTGCCACGGGAGTCTTCAGTTCGTGTGCGATGTTCTGTGTCAGCTGCCGTTTCAGTATGTCCTGTTCGCGGCGTGTGTTCTGCAGTCGTTTGTAGATCTTGATGATGCGCTCGGCGATTTCGCCCAGTTCGTCGTCGGGGAATCTTATGAGTTCTTCCGTTTCAAGCGATTCGTTGTGGTCGGCGCGGCTTGCGAATGTGCGCAGACGGTTGATGTTCTCGTCCAGGCGCCTTGTGAATCGGTAGAGGATGATGGTGAGCAGTATGATTGATGTGAGTGCGAACCAGATGTAATGCTGGTCGGCACGGAGCGATTTCGACAGCGTGTTGTTGTATGGCAATGCGCTGCGTATGATGAGGGAGTCGCGGCTGAAGTAGGTGGCGGAGTAGAAAAACTCGCTGTTAAGTGTCGCGCTGTTGCGGTCGACGACGGAGCCTGTGCCGTGGGTTAGGGCGTGGGCTATCTCCGGGCGGCTTGCGTGGTTGTTCATTCCGGAATATTCCTTGAGCCGGTTGTCGTACACTACCTTGCCGTCGGGTGTGATTATGGTCACGCGGAGGTTGGGCATATCGTGCTTGGCGACGTATGCGTTGAGCCACGCTTCGTCCACGGTGCCGTCCTCGCGGAGGCTTTCCTCAAGGTGGGCGTTGTAGTCCTGGAGTTTCATGTTGAGCGTGTCAATCTTGTATTGCTTCTCGCGTGCCTGCTGGAAGACGATGAATGCCACGGCAAACAGCAGGAATACGGCGAGCACACTGAAGTAGAGCTTGTTGCCAACGCTCATTCGTAGAGAGTTCATTTATTTTTTCATTGTGTCAATAGAAGGCAGGTTATGGCTTGTCACCGTTGTGGTGACGGGTGTCTGACGGTGGCTTATGCGTCGAAGTAGTAGCCGAATCCGAGGCGTGTTACGATGCACTTTGCGAAGCGTCCGATTTTCTTTCTGAGTCGGGTGATGTTCACATCCACGGTGCGGTCGAGCACGAGTACATCCTTGGGCCATACCCGTTCGATGAGTTCCTGGCGCGAGAACACACGCCCTTTCTCCTCCAACAGGAGGCGCAGCAGTTCGAACTCGGTCTTTGTGAACGGCACTTCCTCGCCGTCGATGCTCACTGTTTTCTTGTCGAGGTTCACTGTTATGCCCTGATAGCAGAGTGTCTGCGGCTCCTCGTCGTCCTCTTCCGTCTGTGTGCGGCGCAGTACGGCGCGTATTCTCACGAGCACTTCACGGATGGAGAAGGGCTTGGATATGTAGTCGTCGGCACCGAGGTTGAAGCCTGTTATGGTGTCGTTCTCCGTGTCGCGGGCCGTGAGGAAGATGATGGGGACGGTGCCTGTCGCGGCGTTCTCCTTCAGACGGCGTGCCATTGCGAATCCCGACATGCCTCCCATCATTACGTCAAGCAGCAGAAGGTCGTAGCTTGCGATGTCCATTGTCAGGGCTTCTTCTGCCGATGTGGCGGTATCTACGGTGTAACCCTCGGTTTCGAGGTTGAATTTCAGGATTTCAAGCAGGTCCTGCTCGTCGTCCACCACAAGAATTCTGTAATTCTGTTTCATTGCCTTGTCGTTGTTTTATCAAGTGCAAAATTACTTGTTCTTTTCTTCATAGGTGTTGCTTTCGCATTACAATTCGGTTACAACACTCTGTCGGCAAAACTACTCTTTTTCTGCTTATCAGCCAAATAAATGCATCGGAATCGTCGCATTTTTCTTTGACATGGCTGTGTCATGCCGCAAAGGTCCGTGTCTTGTGGTGCCCGGTCTCCTTTGTCCTGCCGTGTAATCACTTGTGGCTGGTTGTAGCTGTTTATCGCTTGTTTTCAGTATGTTAGCTGTGTTTTTACGGAATGGGTGCATCCTTGAAAACGTAGTGAATTTGCCTTCGCAAATCGCGGTGTGCGGGGTGCCTGCGGCCGGGCCGCTTTTGCTCTAATGTTTTGTGCTTTGCCGCTTCATTATGCCGTTGTCGTTGTCTTGCAGACTGATTCGTCTTTCCGCCGTTTTATGCCTGTTCCCACGGCTCAACCGCCATGAAACGTTGAGCGTTATGCAGTTGGCGTTGGCTTTGGAATAGTCTGCTGTGCGCTTGTAGAGATTGCGGTTAAGCAGCTCGTTTTCGTATGTTTTGTAGTTGTTGTCAAACGGATTGGTCCATGTCAGCGACACTTGCCAGTCCTTGTAGCTGTAGGATGCCTGCAGGGCGGAGTAGGCTCCGTTGAAACCCTTGGTTTCTCCTTCCAGAAAGCGGCTGCCGTTGTCGAAATATCCGCGCAGCGTGAAGTTGCCGAGATAGGCTGTAATGCTTCCCGTGCAGAACCACGAGGTGTAGCAGTGTGTATAGTCGTTGCCGAAATTGAAGCATCTGAACAGGCCTCCGTTGGCGGCTATCTGAAGCTTTTCGGGCAGAATCCAACAACCGGCGTATGCCATTACGTTCAATACGTCAATCTCTTTCTGGTTTGTCTGGGTGTAGATGAAGCGGTTGTCGTCGGTGCGTTCGTAGTGTGCCATGTTGGGTTTGAGGCACTGTTTGTAGTAGCCTTGGACGAAAGTCTGCCAGCGGTTGGTGTTGTACGACCACTGCAACTGGTGCTCCCTGTCGCGCGACGGTTTCAGGTCGGGGTTTCCCACCATCCATTCCATGCTGTTTATGCGGATTGTTGCAGCGCTGGTCATGGCGATGAGGGAGGTGCGGTCGCACATCTGAAAGCTGTAGCCCAGTTGCATGCCGTTGTTGAAACCGTATGTGAGCGACACCTTCGGGCGTAGAGTCCAGAAGTCGTAGCTGTGCCCGTTCTGCGTGTAGTGTATGTAGCTTGCGCCGGTTCCCAGTGCGTATCGCAGTTGCCGGAGCGAGCCTTTTATTTCGCCGAAGGCATAGAGGGCGTTGTTGTTCATGGCGGTGAGTGCCGAGGCGTCGCCGTGATAGTCGTTCTTGGTGTGCTTGTAGCTGTAGTTCAAGCCTGCGGAGATGGTGAAAGGCTTCAGCCGGTTCTCGTAGATTACCTCGGAAAGAAGGGATGCCGACTTGCCGTCCACATCATATCTATAGGGCGTTCCCTCGTCGTAGAAGCTGCCCGTGTGGGTGGAAATGTATGTGCCTACGGCGTTGGCGGTGACCGACTGCCTTGGGGTGAACTGGCGGAAGAAGTAGAGGTCGAGCACAGGCGAACTGCCTTTGCTGTCGTCTCTTGTCGTGGCGTTGTAGCGGTGTGAACCGTCGGCGACTTCCTTGATGCTGTAATTGCCGGGCGTCTTGCTGAACGATTCGCTCAAGGACACCTGCAGAACGGTGGCGGTGGAGTCTGCCCAGTTGTAGGAAATCTTTGCGTTGTGGGCGAAAGCCTGTTGCAGCGACTCCACATCGTTGCGCTCAATGGTGTGTATGCTTCCGTCGTTCAGGGTGTAGTCGGCAGTCTGCATGTTTCTTGAGCCGCTCGTCCTGCTGCCGTTCAAGCCGTAGGACAGCGACCATTCGCTTCGTCCTTTGTTCCATTTTCCATAGGCCATGCCGTCGGCTTGCAGCGTGGTGAGTGCCGAAGTGAGGTCGGTGCCGACGGTGTAGCCGCTGTCGGTCCTGCGTGTGAGGATGTTGATGACATAGGCGATACCGTCGCCGTAGCGCACGCCGGGATTGTCGATGAAGTCGATTCTCGTTATGCTCTTCGGGTCGAGCGATACCATTTCCTGCTTGTCGGCGATGATTCCGTTGATTCTTAGTTGTACGGTTCCCTTGTTGTCGATTGCTGAAACGGAGTGAGTGGCGTTGTCGATGCGGAGCTTCGGCAGTGCCAGTTTTTCAAGAATACCGTATCCGTTGCTTGAATTCTTCTTCTGCGTTTCGGTGGGATAGATTGTCATGCCGTCGGGTTTGTTCACCACTTTGGCAGCCTTTACGGTGACTTCATCAAGCACGACGGTTCTGTCCACATCCTGGGCGTAGGCGGGGAATGTGGAGAAGAGGATGAGAGAAAGAGCGATTGAATGTTTCATTATGCACCTTTTTTGATTGTGGTGCAAAGATAAACGGATGGCATGGAAATGCCGTCTGTACTGTCTGACATTTCCCTGACAATTGTCTGACAGTCGGCTTATTGCCTGGTTGTCAGTGTGTAGCTTCTGCCTCTGTCCGATTCTATTTTCAGATTGCTGTTTGCTTCGATGATGGGTTTTATCCGTCGGATAAGGGTATAGAGCGTGTCGCTGGCATCGGGCTTCTTCGGCCAAAGCCTGTCACAGATGTCGTGTTTTGATAAAGAGTGTGTCTCCGAGGTCATAAACATTTCGAGTAAAGCGTGCTGCATGGGGGTGAGGTGTATCTGTCTGCCGGAGATGGTGGCGAACCGCTCGCCGTTGAACACTATGCCTCCGTAGGCAAGACCTTGTGCAAGCAGTTCAGGCCGGTTCCTTTTCATGTACCAGAATGTGCCAAGCAGCCATAATATTCCCACGAAAAGCAGCGAACCGGAAGCCTTCTGGTCGGACAGACGGAATACCGTCATAAACCCACAGTTGGCTTCTGCCACAAGTTCCGTTTCAAGTCTGTTCTCCCGTCGTACTGTCCGTATGGATATGCCGGCAGTGTCTTTCAGTTCGGCAATGGTGAGATGGCTTCTGTAGCATTGTATGGTGTCGGCGGTGACGACATCGCTTGGCATGTTTTTCAGAGTCAGTTCCAGGGCGTTGCTGGCGTCCTTTGCTATCAGTTTTTCGGCATTGCGGTAACTGTTTATGCCTGAACAAACGGCACAAAGCATGATGAAGCAGAAGATTATGAGCGGGAGTTTCTTCATAAGTATTGCTGGTTTGTGTTATGCTTTACTATCGGTTTTCGGCTGTACGGTGCTTGTCTTCCATCGGCCTGATGCTGCAAAGTTATAGAATAAAAGTGTGCCGTGCAAGGAAATATGTGCGCCTTGAATGGCTTTTCCACGTTTTTAACAACAAAAAAAGCGATGTGCCGTAGTGGAAATCATCCATTTCGGCACACCGCTTTTATTTATACGGTGTCATGAAGACAGCTCTTCTGTTTAGAAAACGAATGTGCGGAGAGCCCAGTAGCACACTATTCCGGCGAGGTAACCGATGAAGGCTATCCATGTGATGCGCTTCATGTACCAGCCGAAGGTGATTTTTTCGAGTCCCATAACCACTACACCTGCCGCGCTACCAATGATGAGCATGGAGCCGCCCACGCCTGCACAGTAGGCGAGAAGCTGCCAGAATATGCCATCGACAGCCATGTCTCCGGTCGGCGCAACGGGGTACATGCCCATGCATCCTGCCACGAGCGGCACGTTATCGACAATGCTCGACAGCACACCGATGATACCTGTCACCATGTAGTGGTTGCCGTTGAACACATCGTTGAGTCCGCCTCCGAGAGCGGTGAGAACTCCTACTTCTGCCAGACATGACACAGCCATGAGAATTCCAAGGAAGAAGAGGATGGTGCTCATATCTACACGCGAGAGTATTTTGGTTACGCGCTTCTGCGTTCCTTCATTGTCGTGGCCGCGGTGCAAGTGGCGGTAGAACACTTCTGTTGTTGTCCACAGCAGGCCAAGCACGAGCAAAATGCCTACGAACGGGGGCAGACCGGTGATGCCTTTGAATACGGGTACGAACATAAGTCCGCCTACTCCGATTACGAACACCGCCTTACGCTGGTTGGCAGTGAAGTCGCCCAGCTCTGTATTCTGTGTGCCTGTGGCTTCAGGTATATCGAGTTCGCCCTTGAGCATGTACTGCATTATGAATGCAGGAATTATCATCGACACGAGTGATGGGATGATAAGCTCACTTATTACGCCCACTGCTGTGATGAGACCCTTGTTCCAAAGCATGATGGTGGTGACATCGCCGATGGGAGAGAAGGCTCCGCCAGAGTTGGCAGCGATTATCACGAGCGATGCGTATATCATGCGGTCGGCGTGCGAAGCGACGAGTTTTCGCAGAATCATAATCATCACAATGCTTGTGGTGAGGTTGTCGAGGATGGCTGAGAGGATGAATGTCATGAAGGCAATGCGCCACAGAAGTGCGCGTTTCGACTTCGTTTTCATCACGGAGCGTACCCAGTTGAAGCCTCCGTTCTGATCCACTATCTCTACGATTGTCATTGCTCCCATGAGGAAGAACAATGTTGTGGCGGTGTCGCCGAGGTGTTCCTGCATAATGAGTGTCACCTTTTCGTGAATGCTGCTGCCGTCGCCTATGGCGAAGTCGGGATGCATGAGCTGCAGGAACTGTGTGGGGTCAATCATGTAAAGAGTCCAGCATGCCACAAACATAAGTAAAGCTATGGCCGCTTTGTTCACTTTTGTCAAGCTTTCTGTGGCTATCAGTGCGTAGCCGATGACGAAGGCAATGACAATGATAAGAGTTAAAGTTGTCATGTTTTCTTTTAAGTTTTGTTTGATTATTTGATTTTTATTGTCTTTCTTAACAATTTCTCTTTGCTTACATTTTGCTATGTCTGCATGGCATTTTTGCTTATTTTTGTGGCTTTTGTTGTGTGGTATAAGCCGCTTTGCAGTGCCTTTTGCTTACATTTGCAGTGTTTTGCGAAATAAGAACATGCAAAAGTAGGCAAAATATATATATAAAAGAAATGTAGTTACTTAATAGATGTGAAAATTGTAGAAGCCTTTGTATTTGTGTCGTAAATGGGGGTTGAAAAGCGTGTGTGCCAAGTGTGCGGAGCCGGTGGAGGTGAGCCGGTGGAAGCAGGAAAGGGAGTTGATGGCAGCGTAATGCTTTCCATCAACTCCCTTCCGGTATGTTTCCGTAATGTTTCTTGTCGTTGTCGGCCGCTGACGGGGTGTTGCCGGCGGTGTGGTGTCAATCGTCGGCGTTCTCTTCGAGCGTGTATTTGCTTGACCCGTCGAAGCAGTGTGTGCACACTTGGCACTTTGGAAGCCCGATGGCTTCGATGAGTTGCTCGATGGTGTTGAACTTCAGCGATGTGAGACCGAGCTCACGTCGTATCTCGTCCACCATGCGTTTGTATTGCGGTGAGTCGGTGGTGGCGTATTTGTCGAGGTCCTTGTTGGCGTCGCCTTCAAACTTTTCGATGATGCGTCGTGTGATGAGTTCCATGTCGCTCTTTGCCGATGTGAAGTTGATGAATGGGCATCCATATACCAACGGCGGGCATGCTATGCGCATGTGGAACTCTTTCAGTCCGGCATCGAAGAGTCCTTTCACGTTGTCGCGGAGCTGTGTTCCGCGCACGATGGAGTCGTCGCAGAAGAGGATGCGCTTGCCTTTGAGCATTGCCTTGTTGGGGATGAGCTTCATTTTTGCCACGAGGGAGCGCATCTGTTGGTTGGCAGGGGTGAACGAGCGTGGCCATGTGGGTGTGTATTTGGCTATGCAGCGCTGGTAGGGTACGCCTTTTCCGGCAGCGTATCCCATTGCCATGCCTGTGCCTGAGTCGGGTATTCCTGAGCAGCAGTCCACTTCCACATCGTCGGTTTTGGCGAGGTTGAAGCCGTTGGTGAAGCGTGCTTCCTCCACGTTTTTGCCTTCGTATGACGATGTGGGGAAGCCGTAATACACCCAAAGGAACGAGCACACCTGCATTTTGCGGTTTGCCGGGCGCAGTTGCTTCATGCTGTCGGCGGTGAGCGAGACTATCTCTCCCGGCCCTACATTGTAGCATTCCTCGAAATCGAGGTTGGGGAACGATGTCGATTCGCTTGATGCTGCGTAGGCACCGTCCTTCTTTCCTATTATGATAGGTGTGCGTCCCCATGAGTCGCGTGCGCATATCAGTTCGTTTTCGGTGAGTATGAGCATCGAGCATGAGCCTTTGATGTGGTGGAATACGTTCTCGATGCCTTCCTTGAACGAGTTTGCCTGTATGATGAGGAGTGCTATGAGTTCAGTCTGATTGGTGGAACTTTGCGACAATTCGGCAAAGTGCATGTTCTTGGATAGAAGTTCTTTGGTAAGTTCTTCCATATTGGCTATCTTGGCGACGGTGCAGATGGCGAAGCGTCCCAAGTGTGAATTGATGATGAGCGGTTGTGCGTCGGTGTCGCTGATGACTCCTATTCCGGATGTCGCTCCCTTGAATCTGTCGAGTGTCGGTTCGAATTTTGTGCGGAAATACGAACTTTCGAGGTTGTGTATCGACCGTACGAATCCGCTTTCTTTACTGTACGTTGCCATGCCTCCGCGGCGTGTTCCTAAGTGCGAGTTGTAGTCTGTGCCGTAGAAAAGGTCTGCCACACAACTCTTTTTGGAAATAGTTCCGAAAATGCCTCCCATAAGAATCTGATGTCTTTATTAAAGATTTATGGGTGCAAAGTTACAGATATTTGGCGAGAAAAAAGTGTATTTTTGCCACTCATGCAATATTTTTTTGCAAATATGGGTGTGTGTCTTGATTTATGACTGTCGTCAAAGCAGAATCTTGGTGTTCAAGCTGCAGTCGGAGCAAGAGGTAGGAGGTCGAGCGTCACGCTCGACAACACCACCCAGACAATTCATAATTAAGAATTCATAATTCATAATTGGCTGACTTGCGCTGTGTTGTCGAGCGGGACGCTCGACCTCCTATGGTTTGCACGATAATATAATGCAATATTCGGCGTGGATTGGGCGAGTTGAAAAGAAGCCTTGTTTGCAAAGCAGTAAAGTTGTATGTGAAAACGGGTATTTGCGTACAGCCACTGCCGTTATGCTTTCCTTGTTTGGTGCAGTAGGGTGAAATGTCTGGTTTTCTGCTGGTTATAAACGTTTGGAGGAGAAAGGAAATGAGTGGGAAGCAGGGAGAGAATATGAAAAAAGAGAAGTTAAACAGGTGCGTTTAACTTCTCTTTATCGTTAATTTCGGTTTACTTTATTGCGATTGTAGCTGTTTGTACAGTCTCGTCGTCGAGCACGGCTTTGGCGACATAGATGCCGCTTTGCAGTGCTGATGCATCGATAACATTGGTGTCGAAGTTCATGGCGAGCTGTCGTCCGTCCATTGTGAAGAGGGCGATGTAAGCCACATGGCGGTCGGTATTGATTGCGATGCGGCGGTCGCGCGACACGCTGAATGCCGATTTGCCGTTACCTTTGAGCACGCTGATGCCTGTAACATCGCTGAGATCGAGATATACCGGCACCTTGACAGAGGGTGCGAGCGGGTCGTTGCTGCTGAGTTTGATGACTCCGTCATACACGTTTCCGCCCAGGTTCTCTGCGTTTATGGTGGCCTTTATCTTCGTTTCGCCTCCGGCAGGAATTGTCTCGTTCTTCTTGTCTATTGAGAGCCAGTTTACAGCCGAAGTGCGGTCGCCTGTCACATTGGCGCGGATGAGCACGTTACCGTCGTATCCGAGGTCGGAAAGGGCATACCAGTACTTGTTGTCTTCTACGCTGATGAGGTCGCCGAAACCGGTGACTGAAGGTCCGCGGTCGACTCCCACGAGGTGTTCTACGGCACTGTAATTTTCAAATGCGCATCCTATGAAAAGGTCTTCCTTGCCTATTGTGACAGGTTTTTCGAGCACGATGTGGTTCCAAGAGTTCTCCACAGGGGTAAATTCCTGCATTGTCACGGCGTCGCCGTTCATGAACTGCACGCCGACTCCCTTCCATATTGCCACATACGAAGTGGTGGCTTTGTTAGCGATATATACGTCTATCGACGAAATCTTCATTCCGGCGATGCTCTTCATGGCAGCCCTCGGGTAGAAGTGTGCGTAGTTCACATAGCGGTTGCTGGCTCCTGTGATGGCAGAGTAGTTGCCGGCGTAGGTCAGAACGAGCGGGTCGGTGTCGTCGGCAGCGGGTTCTGCTGCTGCGGCGGGGGCTTTTGCGGGAGCGTAGTTCACCATGGGAGCCTCGCACTGCATTGCCTTCGGCGAGCGGTAGATGGGTGTCACGTCGGGAGAGAGGGGCAGCTGGTAGTCCACAGCGCAGTCGAGTGTGAGTTCGGCGTCGCCTTCGTTCTTCACGGTGAGCGTGTGTTCGCTTCCCTGCATGTCGTCCTTTGTGAGGTCGAGTTCCTCCTTGTCTATTTCAAGTGCGGCAGAGTTGTCTGGACGCACAATGTTGAGCGTGTAGTCCTCGGTCTCGCCGAAGGTGTAGGTCTGGCATGGCGACACATCCTCGTTGCTGAGAATGATGCGCATTGTCTTCTCGCCGGCAGTGGCACGGGCGTTGTCCGGTATCTTGATGTCGATGGTGCTGCCGGGAACATAGCCGATGAATTCGCCTGCATCGTCGAATACTCCGTTGCCGTTCCAGTCCACCCACACTTTCATGAAGTCTCCGTTGTTGGCGCGTCCTTCCACATTCAGCTTGAGAGTCTCGCCCGGTTTGATGTCGGTTTTCTGCTCGCGGAAGTCGGAATACTGGCTCCATGAGCTTTCTTGGCTGATGTTGCCTATTTCCACCTTTGTTATGTATTTGTACTGTGCGGTGTATGTACTGTGTGAGTCGCAGCTTCCTTCGTTGTTGCTTGTAGTGAAGCTTATGGCGCGGTCGGCATAGTGTTCGTCGCCGGGTGTGGCGTTTTCGATGGTGAAGTTGTGTATGCCTTCGCCGGAACAGTCGATGCGTTTGCGGAAGGTGTATTTGTATGGCTCGCCCACGAAGATTGTCTCCGGGATGCGTTCCTCTGCAAGCAGGTTGTTGCCCTCATAGAGTTGGAGTGTGGCATCTGTTATGTCGTTGGGGCAGATGTTCTTTATTTCCACCTGTACCTTGGCGAACTTGCCTCGTTCCGTGGCTTCGGGGCTGAGCACTCTTGTGAACTTCAGGCCTTTTTTGGTGATGTATTCTGTCTTGTCGCCGAGCATACAGAAGTTGAACGAGCCTGCATAGTCGATGATTGATGAGTTGTCCTCGCTGTAAAGGCGCAGTATTCCGCCGAATTTCACGTTGGCGTCGGACAGCATATAGAATGCCGTGTTGTATTTTTCACCCGTGTCACAGGCATATACGCTGAGGAATCCGTTCTCCATGCGCATCTTCTCTTTCAGCTTCATGGTGAATCTGTACACCGGAACTTCCTCTTCGCCGAGGTATTTCTCGCCGGCAATGCCTTCCGATTTCTCCGGCATTACATCGAATTCCTCCTTGTATTTCAGTACGCCTGGGCGACCGTTGTTGTTGGTGTAGAACTCCACCGCCATGCGCAGCGGCTTTGTCGGCACATAGTTGTCGAGTGCGAAGCGTCCGAGACACGACACGCTGTCGCAGGTATATGATGTGTTCATGAACAGTCCGTGGACCATAACGCCTTCCACCGGACTTGTCACTCCGTCGAAGGGCATGTATGCACGGGCGCGGGCGTAGTCGCCTCGGTTGGTGAGACAGAGGCTCATGTCGGAGCGGCTGTAACCCTTGTTGCCGCTGACGTATGGGTCGAGGGCTTCGGCATACACTGTGTTTTCGGGACAAGGCATCTTGCCTCTGAACCATGCTTTAAGCGGTCGGGAGGGGGACAGGTTCTGTCCGGGTGCTGAATAGCATGAAACGGGGCTTTCGTTGTCGGCAAATGCGCCGGCAGGCAAGGCCGTGAGAGCCGCCATCAAAAAGGCGTAGATAGTTTTTTTCATAAGCGTTTATAGTTAATGTAATGTATTGTCTGACCTTGGAAACCTCCTTGTGTGTCGTTGGAGCGTATGCCGGAATAAGGCGGGTAAACGCCATTGGGTTTCATCTGTTTATATGTGTGATGGCAAATTTACATGATTTATTCTGTCTGTACAAGTTTTTTGCCTGTTTTTTGGAACTGTGACAAAAAAAGTACCGGCGCAATATGTGGTTGCGCCGGTACTTTTATCATTGTCCAACTTCCGCAGTTATGGAAGTGGTTGTTACGTTCGTTTTACTTTATTGCGATAGTCGCTGTTTGTACGGTATCATCGTCGAGTACTGCCTTTGCCACATAGATGCCGCTTCTCAGTGTTGAGGCATCAACGACATTGGTGTCGAAGTTCATGGCGAGCTGGCGTCCGTCCATTGTGAAGAGAGCGATGTAAGCCACATGACGGTCGGTGTTGATGGTGATGCGGCGGTCGCGTGTCACGTTGAATGCCGACTTGGTGTCGCCCTTGAGTACGTTGATTCCTACGAGATCGCTGAGGTCGAGGTAAACGGGAATCTTTGCTGTCGGTGCGAGCGGGTCGTTGCTGCTGACCTTGATTACGCCGTCATACACGTTTCTGTCGTATATGCTTCCGTTCATGTTTGCAGCATTGATGGTGGCTGTCAGTTTCGATTCGCCGCCTGCGGGTATTGTCTCGTTCTTCTTGTCGATGTTGAGCCAGTTCACAGCCATGTTGCGTGAGCCTGTCGCATTGGCGCGGATGAGCACGTTGCCGGCGTATCCGAGGTCGGCAAGTGAGAACCATCGGTTGCTGTTTTCAGAGCTGATGAGGTCGCCGAAACCGATGACTGTGGGTCCGCGGTCCACTCCCACGAGGTAATTGACGAAGTTGCCGCCTTCGAAAATACATCCGATGAAGTAGTCTTCGTCAGATACGACGAACGGTTCGTTGAGTACTATGTGGTTCCAAGAGTCTGCAACCGGAGTGAATTCCTGCTTGTACAGAACTTTCTCGTGTGTGTACTGTGTTCCGCCTCCGCGCCATATTGCGATGTATGACTTGCTTGCCTTTTCAGCAACGAACACGTCGATTGACGAAATCTTCATGCCGGCGATGTACTTCAATGACTGTTTTGGATAGAAGTGGGCGTAGCTCACGACGCTGGCGGCAGCACCTGTGTTGCCTGAGTAGTTGCCGGCGTAGGTCAGAACGAGCGGGTCGTCTTCCGTTGCAGCAGGTTCGTCGGCTGCAAGTGGGGCTTTTGCGGGAGCGTAGTTCACTGCGGGAGCCTCGCACTTGGTTCTTTCCGGTGCGCGGTTTACGGGGTTGATGTCGGGTGACAAAGGCAGCTGGTAGCCCACGGAGTAGTTGAGTGTGAGGTCGGCGTCGCCTTCGTTCTTCAGTGTGATGACGTGATTGCTGTTGTTTACATCGTCCTTTGTGAGGTCGAGTTCATTGCAGTCGATGGAAAGGGCGGCTGAGTTGTCGGGGCGTACAACGTTGAGTGTGTAGTCCTCAGTCTCGCCGTAGGTGTAGGTCTGGCATGGCGACACGTCCTCGTTGCTGAGGATGATGCGCAGTGTCTTCTCGCCGGCTGTCGTCTGTGCGTTCTCCGGAATCTTGATGTCGATGGATCCGCGTGAAACGTAGCCTATGAACTCACCAGCATCGTCGAACACTCCGTTGCCGTTCCAGTCCACCCACACTTTCAGGTAGTCGCCGTTGCTGGCGCGCTTCTCCACGTTCAGCGTGAGGGTTTCACCCGGTCTGATGTCGGTCTTGTTGTTGCGGTAGTCGGTGTAGAGGCTCCATGAGCTTTCCTGGCTGATGTTGCCGATTTCCACTTTGCTTATGTACTTGTATTTTCCGTTATAGGAACTCTTTGACTCGCAGTTGCCGACATTGTTGATAGTGGTGAAGTCTATGGCGTGGCCAGCCAGAAGTGCGTCGTCCTTTGTTACGTTCTCTATTCTGAAGTTGTGTGTGCCTTCAGCCGAACAGTCGATGCGTGTCTGGAAAGTGTATTTGTATGTCGTTCCGGCGTAGATCGTCTCCGGGATGCGTTCTTCTGCCAGAAGGTTGTCGCCTTCATAGAGCTGGAGTGTGGCGTCGCTGACATCGGTCTTGCCGTAGTTCTTGACTTCCACCTGCACCTTGCCGTATTTGCCGTGTTCCGTGGTTTCCGGGCTGAGCACGCGTGTGAGCTTCAGACCCTTGTCGACAAGCGATTTGGTCTTGTCGCCAAGCATACAGTAGTTGAATGTGCCGGCGTAGTCCTGCTGTGGCTTGCCGTCTTCGGTGAAGAGACGCAGGATGCCGCCCATTTTCACGTTGGCGTCGTGCACCAGATAGAATGCCGTTTCGTACTTCTCGCCCGTGTCACAGGCATAGACGCAAAGGAATCCGTTCTCGATGCGCACATCCTCTTTCAGCTTCATTGTGAAGCGGTAGATTGGAACTACCTCTTCGCCGATGTGTGCCGAACCGGCTGTACCGTTCGATTTCTCCGGCATTACGTCGATTTCCTCCTTGTATTTCAGTTCGCCTGGGCGGCCGTTGTCGTTGGTGTAGAACTCCACACCCATGCGCATCTTCTTTTTCGGGATATAGTTCTCGAGGTCGAAGCGTCCGAGACATGACACGCTGTCGCAGGTGTAGGCTGTGTTCATGAAGATACCGTGCACTACGATGCCGTCCACGGGGTTGGTGACTCCGTCGAAAAGCATGAACGCCTTGGAGCGGATGTAGCGTCCGTCGTTGCTGATGCAGAGGCTCATGTCGGAGCGTCCGAAGCCTTTGTTACCACCGACAGAGGTGTCGATGGCCTCTGAGTGCACTGTGTTGTCGGGGCAAGGCATGCTGCCGTCCACCCACGAACGCTGCGGCCGTGATGAAGCCATGTTTTTCCCAAAGGGCACTGAGAATGAAAGCGGATTGTCGTTGTCGGCAAATGCGCCGACAGGTGTAGCCATCAAGGCTGCCAACAATAGGGCTTGTAAAGATTTTTTCATAAGTGATATAGTTTAATTGTAATGAAATTCAAGTGCTAAAGGCCTTTTCTGAAATGCGGTAAGGTCATGGATGCCTGTCGGAAGTTTCTTGTGTCTTCCGGATTTTTGTCTGCTGACGGCGTGCTTCCCTGCTGCTTTCCAGCTGGGACTATGACGGCTTTCCGCCGGTATGCAAGACCTGAATCCTTAACTTCTGTTTGACCTTTATGCCGACAAATTTACATATTTCATTTCGTACGGACAAAACTTTTGCGCTTTTTTTATGTCTTGTCGGGTAAAAATGTGTCGTTCAGTGGCTTGTAACCGTCAGTTTCCTTCCCTCCGCCAAGGTGTTTCTGCTTCCGGCGGATTCAGTAGATTCAGGCTTTTCATGGGTTGGAAAAGGTGTTGCCGGCGTGTGAATGCCGGTTTGTGGTAAGGTGTTTGTAATCAGGTGGTTATGCCGTTGTGTCGCAACGGCGTTATGGTGCGTTTGCAAACAAGGCTTCTTTTGGATGAAAAGAAGCCTTGTTTGGAGTGTAAAGAAGCCTTGTTTGCGATGCAAAGAAGCCTTGTTTGAAAACGGGGGAAATAAGCGTTGTCGTCGGGGCTTGCAGTGGGTTTCGCATAGAGGAGGTGTGGTCAAAACGGGAGTTAGTCGAAGTTATCGGAAGTTAATCCGCCTATGGCGGATGGAAGGTAACGGACATTACCATTAGTTTTCAATGGGTTCTGCTATTGTCCGTTATCTTCCTTTAACTTCCGGCGAAGCCTAACTTCCGATAACTTCCGTTTTGACTTTACCGCCCGTAGCTGGAAATTTTTACCGGACAGCAATGATATAATATAATAAGGTGTAAAAGGAAGCGCAAATCTCCTTGTCTTCCGCCGTCTTGTAGGCTGACATCACGCCTCATACTTGCGGAATCCTGCTGATATTTTAATGCACAAAACGCCGCGAATGTGCATAATCGGTGCACATTCAGGTGCTTTTTGTGCATTTTGTAAGCCTTTAATTTGGTTGCCTTGGATAAAGTTAGTACTTTTGCAATCTGAAATTTCACAGTAATTATTATTATATGAGTTTGAAAATTGTTGTACTTGCCAAGCAAGTACCCGACACCCGAAATGTCGGAAAGGACGCGATGACTGCCGAAGGCACTGTCAATCGTGCGGCTCTTCCGGCTATCTTCAATCCAGAAGACTTGAATGCTTTGGAGCAGGCTCTGCGTCTTAAGGAGCAGAATCCCGGCTCGACTGTAGGAATATTGACCATGGGTCCTCCGCGTGCAGCCGAAGTTATCCGTCAGGGCCTTTATCGTGGAGCCGACACCGGATGGCTTCTCACCGACCGTCTGTTTGCCGGTGCCGACACCCTCGCTACATCTTACGCTCTCGCCACAGCCATTCAGAAGATTGGCGATGTGGATGTGGTAATCGGAGGACGGCAGGCCATCGACGGCGACACGGCACAGGTGGGTCCGCAGGTGGCCCAGAAGCTGGGTCTTTCGCAGGTGACATACGCAGAGGAGATACTCAAGTGTGAGGACGGAAAGCTCACCATACGCCGCCACATCGACGGTGGTGTGGAGACAGTGGAGGCACCGATGCCCCTCGTTGTCACCGTCACAGGAAGCGCAGCACCATGCCGCCCCGCCAACGCAAAGCTCGTGATGAAGTACAAGCGCGCCACAGCACCGATGGAACGCACTGCCGACGACAACTACGCCTACCTCTACGACGAGCGTCCATACCTCACGCTCAACCAGTGGACAGTGGCCGATGTGGACGGAGACCCCGAACAGTGCGGACTCAGCGGTTCGCCAACAAAGGTGAAAGCCGTCAAGAACATCGTGTTCCAGGCAAAGGAAAGCAAGACCCTTACAGGCTGCGACGCCGACATAGAGGGACTTATCAAAGAATTGTTGGACGAAAAGATTATTGGATAAATGAACAACGTATTCGTATATTGCGAAATAGAAGGCACCCAGGTGCAGGAGGTTTCACAGGAACTTCTCACCAAGGGACGCAAGCTTGCAAACCAGCTCGGCGTGGAACTCAACGCCATCGTGGCAGGTACAGGCATCAAGGATAAAGTGGAAAGCCAGATTCTGCCGTACGGCGTAGATAAGCTTTTCGTGTTCGACGCCGAGGGACTCTTCCCCTATACATCGGCACCTCACACCGACATACTTGTAAACCTTTTCAAGGAAGAGCATCCGCAGATAGCACTCATGGGCGCAACCGTAATCGGACGCGACCTCGGTCCGCGCGTCTCTTCGTCGCTCACCAGCGGCTTGACAGCCGACTGTACCGAACTCGAGATAGGCGACTACGACGACAAGAAGAGCGGCAAGCACTTCGATAACCTGCTCTATCAGATTCGTCCCGCATTCGGTGGCAACATCGTCGCTACCATCGTGAACCCCGAACACCGTCCGCAGATGGCGACAGTGCGCAGCGGAGTGATGCAGAAAGCCGTTTATGAAGGCAAGGCAAAGGGCGAAGTGGTATATCCCGATGTGGCAAAGTATGTACCCGAAGCCGACTATGTGGTGAAGGTGCTCGACCGTCATGTGGAAGCAGCCAAGCACAACCTCAAGGGTGCGCCAATCGTCGTTGCAGGCGGTTACGGCGTGGGAAGCAAGGAAAACTTCGACCTTCTCTTCCAGCTCGCAAAGGAACTTCACGGTGAAGTGGGAGCAAGCCGCGCCGCAGTGGATGCCGGATGGGTGGACCACGACCGTCAGATAGGTCAGACAGGCGTCACCGTTCATCCCAAGGTTTACATCGCTTGCGGCATCTCCGGACAGATACAGCACATCGCAGGTATGCAGGATTCGGGCATCATCATCTCTGTAAACAGCGACCCCGAAGCCCCCATCAACAAGATAGCCGACTATGTCATCAACGGAACCGTCGAAGAAGTGCTCCCGAAACTGATTAAGTATTATAAGCAGAATAACAAGTAAGTAGTTAAGAATACAGAAGTTAAGAAGTTAAGCCATTAGTCTTATGGAACAGACCTTCCAGAATATTCTTGCTTGGCGGAAATCTTATGAATTTGTGTTGAATGTATATGAATGCACAAAAGCATTTCCTGCTTCTGAAAAATACGGACTTGTGTCGCAGTTTCAAAGGGCAGCGGTTTCCATAATAGCGAATATAGCTGAAGGCTATAAAAAACTTGGTAAGGCAGACAAATTGCGTTTCATGAACATAGCACAAGGCAGTATGGAGGAATGCCGGTGTTATGTCATACTCTCGAAAGACCTGGGCTACATAGACAATGATGTCTATTCCCGTCTTTGGGCACAAGTGGAAGAGGCGAGCAAACTGCTCAATGGTTATTGTAAAGCTATCGCAAATACAAACTTCAGCAACTCTATGGAGTAGAAAAGCATTTGGCTTAACTTCTGACTCCTTAACTTCTTAACTCCTCAAAAGAATAAAAAAATGGCAAACTATTATACAGACCACCCGGAATATGATTTCTATTTGAATCATCCGGAGATGAAGCGAGTTGTTGAACTCAAGGAGCGCAACTTCGCAGACAAGGAAAAATATGAGGATGCTCCAGTCGATTTCGAGGACGCAATAGAGAACTATAAGCGTGTACTCGAAATTACCGGCGACATAGCAGCCAACATTATCGAGCCGAATTCAGAGGATGTCGATCTCGAAGGACCGCACCTCGTGGACGGACGCATGCACTACGCATCGAAGACATACGAGAACCTTGACGCCACACGAAAGGCTGGACTCTGGGGTATCTCGATGCCGCGCCGTTACAACGGACTCAACATGCCCATCACACCATACTCCATGGCTTCCGAAATCGTGTCGTGTGCCGACGCCGGTTTCCAGAACATCTGGTCGTTGCAGGACTGCATCGAGACTCTATACGAGTTCGGTTCGGAAGAGCAGCGGCAGAAGTACATCCCGCGTGTATGTGCCGGCGAGACAATGTCGATGGACCTTACAGAACCCGATGCAGGTTCCGACTTGCAGCGAGTGATGCTCAAAGCCACACAGGACGAGGACGGAACATGGCGTCTTAACGGCGTGAAACGCTTCATTACCAATGGCGACAGCGACATACACCTCGTGCTTGCACGTTCGGAAGAGGGTACACACGACGGTCGCGGACTCTCCATGTTTATCTACGACAAGCGTGACGGCGGCGTGACAGTGCGCCACATAGAGCACAAACTCGGCATACACGGTTCGCCGACTTGCGAGCTTGTGTATAAGAACGCAAAGGCAGAACTCTGCGGAAGCACCCGTCTCGGACTCATCAAGTATGTCATGGCACTCATGAACGGCGCACGTCTGGGCATCGCAGCACAGTCGGTAGGTGTGAGCCAGGCCGCTTACGACGAGGCTCTCTCGTACGCAAAGGACCGTAAGCAGTTCGACACCGCCATCGTGAAGTTCCCCGCTGTCTATGACATGATAAGCCGCATCAAGGCAAAACTCGATGCCGGCCGCTCCATACTCTACCAGACCGCACGTTATGTAGATATATACAAGGCTCTTGAGGACATCTCACGCGAGCGCAAGCTCACTCCCGAAGAGCGTCAGGAATTGAAGACCTACTCACGTCTTGCCGATGCCTTCACTCCGCTTGCAAAGGGTATGAACTCCGAATATGCCAACCAGAACGCCTACGACGCAATACAGGTGCACGGCGGTTCGGGCTTCATCATGGAGTACAAGTGCCAGCGTCTCTATCGCGACGCACGCATCTTCTCCATCTACGAAGGCACGACACAGCTCCAGGTGGTGGCTGCCATCCGCTACATCACCAACGGAACTTACCTCAGCATCATCAAGGAAATGCTCCAGAAGGAGGTTGCCGAGGAACTGCAGCCGCTGAAGGTGCGTGTGGAAGAGATGGTGAAACTCTACGAGCAGGCCCTCAACTATGTGAAAGAGGGTCAGGACCAGGAGATGCAGGACTTCCTTGCACGCCGTCTCTACAACATCACTGCCGAGACAATCATGTCGCTCCTCATCCTCGAGGACGCAACACGCGCTCCGGAACTCTTCGCAAAGAGTGCCAATGTGTATGTGCGCTACGCACAGGCCAACGTGCTCTGCGACCACAGCTACATCATGAATTTCATCAAGGAAGACCTTCAGAGCTTCCGCGCCGAGTAATCTTAGGATTGCAAGGATACGATAAGACGGGATGTGCGGCTACTGCCGCGCATCCCGTCTAAGATATAAAACATACAGGAAACACATGAAAGGAAACATTTACGCAGCGTTCTTCTTTGCCGCCGCAATGACATTCGCCGCAACAACGGTTGATGCCAAACCGCTGGGGACGATGCGCAACGGCAGCAATGAGACATGCTCCGCAACAGCCGGACACAGGCCGGCAGACAAAAAGAAAGGGATAACGAAAAAAGGCACAACCACTATCGTCAGCACAAGAGGCGTGGTGAAGGGAGTGAAAGGCTTCGCCGGCGACACGCCGGTAAAGATATACATTGAGAAAGGCCGGATAACAAGGATTGAACCGCAGCCCAATCAGGAGACACCGAGCGTATTCGCCCGTGCCGAAGCCTTGCTCAGAAGATTCATAGGCAAAAGCGTCGGCGAGGCGCAGAGCATGAGGGTGGATGCCGTAAGCGGTGCCACCTGTTCCTCAAAGGCACTCGTCCAGACCGTCAAGGGCGGTCTGAAATACTACGAGGACAACCGGTGACACGTCCCGGCACACCATGATAAGGACGGAGACACATCTTTCCTCCGTCGTCTGCATATACGGAAAAGGCCCGCTTCACATACGGAAGCGAGCCTTTCTTGCGTTTATGCCGATGGCAGTGCCGTCATCAATCGTCCACAGAGAAGAGTGGGTCTTCGGGCATAACCATTATAGGTTTCTGCTCGAACTGCTTCATTATGTCCTGCGGCACATACTGCTTGTTCACAACGAGGCGGAAGGTGTATTCGCGGAACCAGCGGTCGGTCATGATGAGGCAGCCTCCCTGTCCGTGGTTCGGACCCCAGCTGTTCTCCACTTTCCACTTCACTGCCTTGCCGTCGGCGTCGATATCTACGGCAGAGAGTGTCATGGCGTGTGTCGAACCGCTGTCGAATGTGGCGATGCGCTGTGCCTTGTCCATGCCGAATGTGGTGCCGAAGAGCGATGCGTAGTCGTAGTTCTCGGTGTCGAGGTAGCCGCGCTCGCGGTCGAGCTGCTTGCCCACGTCATACGAACTGTACATCTTGCGTCCGTCCTTGAGCGATGCCATTGCGAGCTGTTCTATCTCGTCCATGGGCAGGTTGAGGTATTTCCAGTTCTGTCCGTCGTAGGTGTGGCGGTCGTACTCCACCTCGTATGTCTTGTGATACGGGCGGCGCGGGTCGTTCATCACCATGATGAATGAGCCGCTGAGCGGTTCGCCGACGGTGGCTTTGAAGAATTCCTTCGGTGTGTAGCGGCGTGCTTCGCCCACTGTCTTGCCGTCCTTGTTGCGGAAGGCGTAGGTGAATTCCTTCACGGGTTCGCCCAGTGTAAGGCAGAGCATGCGATATACGGTGGAGAGCATTTCTGTCTTGCGTGCCTTTATGGCTGCCGGTTTCTTGCCGTCGGCTGCCATCTGGCGGAGTTCCAGTCCGAACTCGCGCAGCTTCGATGATATCATCGACGACATCTTGGCGGAGTTTTCTGCCGAGAATGTCTCTGGCTGTACGCTCTTCGGTACGAGACCGTACTTGTCGGCGAGGTCGCTCACGCCGCAGAATGTGCCGCCGTCGTTGAGCGGATTCTTGAAGAAGAACTGCACACGGGTGTCGTCCATGGGCTTCTTGGCAGTGTCGATGACGCCCTGAAGCATGAGGTTTGCCTTCTCGAGCTGGTCGTAGAAGAAGAGGTAGTCATGTGAATACTCCACGGCGAGTGTGTCGGCGTGCTGCTTGGCGAAGTTGGCACGCAGCACGTTGAAGCCTGAGAACATCCAGCAACGGCCCGAACTCTTCTGGTCGTGGATGCTCTGTTTGGGGGTTTCTGTACTGAAGTGTGTGTCGATTGCGCCTTGGTTGGCGAAGTTCTTTGCCAGATTGTCAATCTTGTTTGAGGCAAGTGCGTTGAAGATTGCCTTGCTTGCCGGAGCCGACTGTTGTGTCTTCTCCATCTGCTGGAGCATTGCGGCAGAGATTCCGCCGCCTTCTGTCTGTGCGCAAACTGCTGATGTGAGCACGAGAGCGAGGCTTAAAGCCATTGTTTTCTTGTTCATATATCCTTGGTTTTCTTGTTGATTATGTCATTGTCGATGGTTTCGCATGCCTCACGGCTTGCTGTCAGGCACGCCGCCGATGTGCGTAACTTCTGTTCTTGTGAACTGTTGCTGACTGTTGTTTTTCAAAGCCACAAAGATAGGCTAAATTATTGGTAACGGCAAGAAAAAGGCGCAATAAAATGTGCTTTGCAAGAAGAAAGTTTGTGTATTGCATATTCCCGACTTTTCAAACAAGGCTTCTTTACAACGCAAACAAGGCTTCCTTGCGATGCAAAGAAGCCTTGTTTTGAAAGTGTGCAAATGCTATTTGTTGCGTTTGTCGTTGTCGGTGTGTTTTGTCTTCAGTATCTGACGCTTGGTCATCACGCCTTCGGCATACTCCTTGGGCGGCATTCCGCGGTTGTTCTTGAAGCAGCGGTTGAAGTAAGGCACATTGTTGAATCCCACCATGTAGCACACCTCTGTCACGCTGAAGTTGTTTTGGCTCAGGAGGTTGCATGCGCGGTCCACACGCAGTTTGTTGAGGTATGTTATGTAGGTCTGTCCTGTCGTCTTCTTGAAGAAGGTGCAGAACGACGAGCGGTTCATGCCCACATGGTCGGCCACCATGTCGATTGTGATGGTGCGTGCATAGTTGTTGGTGGTGAAGAGGCGCACCTTGTTGAGGCGTTCCGAGGCGCGGTCGGTCTCCGAAGCCCGTCCCACAACGAACGTTGAGTCGATGTTTTCCTCTATTTTCAGGATGAGGCGCATGACGAAAGGCAGATACTCGCTCGGCTTTTCTTCGCGCATCTTGAGTATGTAATCAGCTATGACTGCGTCGGTGGCAGGGTCGAACGAGGTGCCCGACGACACTGTCTTCAGGTGCTCTATGCGCTCTGTGAATTCGGGGAACGCACTCGACCAGCGGTCGAGCAGCTCCGTGCGGAAGGAGAGTGTTATGTGGTTCACCATACCTTTGTCGTCGGTATAATCCTTGTCGAAATCCCAGAAATGTGGTATATGTGGCGGGATAAACACCAGATCGCCATCGCCGAACTCCATCACGGAGTCGCCTATGGTGCGTTTGCCCTTACCCTTTACGATGTAGGTAAGCTCCCAGGTGTCCTGCTTGTGCAGGGGATACTGTTCAGAAGGCAAATAATGTGCGTCATCAAATTTGTAAAGATCCATAATAATAAAACTAATATTAGTGATGTTTCAGGCAACGGCGTATCTTGCGCCATGTGGCAACGAAAATCACATCGAACCACTCTTTGCCGCTTTTCTGTTGCAAATATACGACTAATTATTGTAAAATGCTCGCTTTTAACAATAATAAATTTTATTTATCATTACAAAAACATTTGCAAACACTGCATTATGACGGAAAAAGCAAACTGTGGTTTACAAAACAACACGTTTCTTTTGCGGCGCAGATACATTATGACAGGCAATCATTATATTTGCAACAGCAACCGTATTGAGGTGTTTTTTGTATATTTACTGAATTTTCCAAAACTTTCGGGGCGTCGCTCTGTGTACGGACGCACTGATGACATTTTAATGTAGGTGGCTTCGTGTCGTCTGTGTTCAGCTTTTTATCGCCATTTGTGTCAAAAAGAACTACAATAAGGCAAAAAACCGTTGCATGAAAGCAGGTTATTGGAAAGAAATTGATATTTTTGCAGAAGATAACCTGCACTCGGCAATTCGAGGGCAGACCTAAGCAAAATCTAATGAAAACGATACAGTTATGAAATACGCCGAATACATAAAACAGATAGAGATAGAATCGCTCTGGAGCGGGAAGAAGCACATCGTGTGGAACCTTGACAGAAGGGTGAACATCCTGAGCGGTATCAACGGAGTGGGCAAAAGCACCATCCTCAACAAGGTGGTGAAGGGGCTTTCGGCAGGAGGCGAGTTTCCGAGCCATCTGCTCAAGGGCGTGCGTCTGCAGGTGTCGCCCGAAGAGGCCAAGTGGATAAGGTATGATGTGATACGCTCGTTCGACCGCCCGCTGCTCAATGTCGATGCTGTGGGCAAGTTCAACGCCAACCTTTCCGACCTTGCAACAGAACTCGATTTCCAACTCTTCTTTCTTCAACGTAAGTATCTCGACTATCAGGTGAACATAGGCAACCGCATCATTGAAACTCTGCAAAGCGGAGAACCCGACGCGGCATTGCGTGCTCAGGAAATATCCAAGCCCAAACAGCGATTCCAGGACCTCATCGACGACCTCTTCAAGGAAACGGGAAAGAAGATAGTGCGCACGGAAAACGAGATACGCTTCGCACAGATAGGGGAGACACTCACTCCCTATCAGCTGTCGAGTGGCGAGAAACAGATGCTCGCCATACTCCTTACCGTGCTCGTGGAAGACGGGCGCAACTACGTCCTCTTCATGGACGAGCCGGAAGTGAGCCTGCACATCGACTGGCAGGAACGGCTCATAGACCTCATTCTCGAACTCAACCCCAATGTGCAGATAATCCTCACCACACACAGTCCGGCGGTGATAATGAACGGATGGGCTGACCATGTGACAGAAGTCACCGACATCACCGACAACAACTGAACGACATGGGCAGACGACTCACCGACAACGTAACGTCGAAATACATAGAGGCGGCCAATCGGCTGAACTCGCGGCAGGCACGGAGGAAAATTGTGGCGTATGTGGAAAGCTACGACGACATCTTCTTCTGGCGCACCATCCTTGGACGCTTCGAGGACCAGACGCGCTACTTTGAAATAATGCTCCCCACACGGGCCAACCATCTGGAACGCGGCAAGAAGGCCGCGATAATGAGCCTTATAAACGGAGGAAAGACGGGAAGGGACATGATTGCGTGCGTGGATGCCGACTACGACTTCCTCATACAGGGCTGCACGCCCACATCGAAAGCCATCCTCGGCAACCCGTTCGTGTTCCACACCTATGCCTACGCCATAGAGAACATGCAGTGTTATGCGCCGACCCTGCACGACATCTGCGTGGCGGTGACGCTCAACGACGACCGCACGGTGTTCGACTTCGAGGATTTTCTGCGCGAATTTTCATTGGCCATATTCCCACTCTTCGTGTGGAATATATGGTTCTACCGCTCGCCACGCTACACACAGTTCACCATTACCGACTTCCTGCGCTGCATATCGCTCAGCCACTTCAATCTGGATCACCCCGAAGTGTCGCTCGCATCGCTGAGGCAAAAAGTGGCGAAAAAGGTGCGGATGCTGCAACGCAGCAACCCGAACGCAAAGGAAAGCTACCTGAAAGTGAAGGACGACATAAAAAACCTGGGCGTGGATCCCGCCGAGACCTACATGTACATACAGGGACATCACCTCTTCGACAGCGTCGTTTCGCCCATCATGAAGCAAGTGTGCCAGCGGCTCATACGCTCGCGGCAGACCGAGATTTCGCGCCAGAGCATACACAGCGAACAGTGCCGCAACGAACTGTCGTGCTACACATCGAGCATATCCGACGCCGACTTCATGCTGAAGAAAAGCGTGGGCTACCTCACATCGGCGCAGTGCCGGAGCATCATGGCCGACCTGCAACGCTACATCGACGGCACGAAAGGCACGGGTCAGTTGGCAGAATCGTCGCCGGCAGTGATGCCTTCGCTCTCGCAAAGCATGCCATAGACATCGTCCATGGCAGAAGTCATGGTGTCGAAGTTGTGGCTCGAATGGCACACCTTCATAAAAAGCAATGCCAGGTCGTTGCCATCGGCATCGTCAAGTTCCACCACTTCGTCGCTGAGCAGCACCTGCATAGCCCCAACAAGCAGACGGAAGACGGAAGCCTGGTGCAGCGAAGTCTTGCCCTTGCCGGCATAACGCAACCCCTTGGCGTAGGCGGTCATGACGGTGCGCACGGTGAGGCGTATGGCGTCGTCGGAAGGAACGAACGACGGTTCGCCGTCACAGCGCGTGTAGCTGTCGAGATGTGTGGCTGCCGATGCGAAGCGACCGGTGAGCAAAAGCGAGAAGTTGCGTATGTACTCCGCCTTCAAAGCCTCGTACAGACGCTCGTCGGCACACACCTGCTGCACAAGTTCAAGCATCGAAGTGCCCTGCCTGTGAGCCTCCACCACCATGCGTTCCACCTCGGCATAGTCGAAGTTCATCACCGCAATGGGGTAGAACAAAGTGTCGTGGAAAGCCTCGGAGATTTGCTCGTAATGATCCAGCATCACACGCTTCACCGTCTTTGGCAGGAACTTTTCCTTGGCATCTTGCACCTCGCTGTCTATGATTCCCGACGCAAACGCTTCAAAAAATCCGCGAATCAGCACACCCAGCAACTTGTATTTTTCTGTCTTTTCCATTTTATCCTCTTTCATTTCTCCTTTTTTTCTTCTGCGACACAATGCCGCCGTATGCAAATTTACGAATATAAATCGGTTTTCGGAAGCTTCGTAATGGTTTCCCATGTATAAGGAATGTAGATTTAATGTAGTTTCAACATAATCTACATTCTTCGTATTTGTCTAATTGTTAATGAGTTATCTCTAATTTTAGGACTGAAAATGTAGAATGATGGATTTTTCTTGAAAAACTTTTTTTTCATTGCTGTCCGGTAAGAATCAGGTTTTGTTTGAAGTATATGAGGCCGGGTTTCTCGCCCGGCAACACATATTCCGCTGGAAGATAAACTATGGTCATGCTACCTCCATGTTTGTCTTATGCATGTTTCACGGCGATGATCGTGCTTGATATTGTTATTGATGTGTACTTTTTCTGTTTGGATGTCATTTTTTTAGTATAAGTTATTTGCAATACAGAAAATTTCAGTAACTTTGTCATCAGTGATTATAGCGATTGCTTTTTGTAAACTATTAATAGCTATTACATCTAAAATACAACAATATTCGCTAACCACTGTTTTTTTACTTATATTCATCTAACCCGCATTAAAAAGCTATGAGCAACAATAACAATCACAATCTGTCTGTAGTTCCTTGGTTTCACTGGCCTCACATGATGGTGGCAACGGGTTTTGGTGTGGGCTTTTGGCCATGGGGTTCTGGGACTTTGGCAGGATTTATTGCATTGGTAATATGGGTTTTGCTATATTTTGCATTACCGCCATTTGACCTTTTCCTGTGTAATGTCCTACTCGTTTTTTCCACTTTTTTTGTTGGTGTATATACTGATAATGTGATGGAACGATATTGGGGAGACGACCCTCGGACGGTTGTTATAGATGAGTTCTTTGGAACCTGGTTAGCAACATTGTCTGCATTGTTTTGTCTTGGTTCTTGGCATGAGGCAGTGGTTTATGCCATACTGAGTTTTTCTTTGTTCCGGATTATAGATATATTTAAACCTTTGGGATGCCGTTGGATAGATAAGAATGTCCATGGTGGCTTGGGTTGTATGTTGGATGATTTGTTGGCAGGGTTTTATGCGATTATTATAACTTTTGTGGTTCGAATGGTTGTTGGCTATTTTGGATAGCTGTTTTGAGGCTTGTTAAAGTTTGGGAAACTTTTGTATATGTACAAAATCATGATTCATTAAAAATGAATGCTTATCAAAAGTTTTGTTGGAAATGTTTTTTTAAGACAGACCGATAAACGTTTTTTTTAAATAATGACGCCTAAAAAACGAGGAATACACGAGAAATGATTGACAGACAGACCATAGAAAGAATCAAGGATGCCGCCAATATTGTTGAGGTGGTGTCTGAATTTGTGACGCTTCGCAAGAGCGGTGCCAACTATAAGGGGCTTTGTCCGTTCCACGACGAGAAGACTCCGTCGTTCATGGTGTCGCCATCGCGTGGCACATGCCACTGTTTCGGATGCGGAAAGGGTGGCAATGCCGTGAGCTTCATCATGGAACATGAGCAGATGACCTATCCCGAAGCGTTGCGGTGGCTTGCCAACAAATATCATATAGAGATACAGGAACGCGAACTTTCGGATGCCGAGAAGCGCGAGCAGAGTGAGCGTGAGAGTATGTTCATCGTCAATGAATGGGCGGCGCAGTACTTCGCCGACATCCTTCACAACAATGCCGATGGCATAGCGGTGGGCTTGCAGTACTTCCGCAGCCGCGGTTTCCGCGACGACACAATACGGAAATTCCAGCTCGGTTTCGACCTTCCCGACCGCCAGGCGTTTGCCCGTGCGGCTCTGTCGAAAGGCTACAAGGAGGAGTTCCTGCTGAAAACGGGCATCTGCTACAAGACCGACCGCGGCGAACTCATCGACCGTTACGCCGGACGCGTCATTTTCCCGTGGATAGGAATAAGCGGTAAGGTGGTGGGATTCGGCGGTCGTCTGCTCGATTCGCGCACAAAGGGCGTGAACCAGAAGTATGTCAATTCGCCCGATTCCGACATCTATCACAAGGATAGGGAGCTGTACGGGCTCTATCAGGCAAAGAAAGCCATTGCCAAGGAAGACCGCGTGTTCATGGTGGAGGGCTATACCGATGTCATTTCCATGCACCAGTGCGGCATAGAAAACGTGGTGGCCAACTCCGGAACGGCACTCAGTACGCATCAGATTCACATACTTCACCGCTTCACATCCAATATCACGCTGCTCTACGACGGCGATGCCGCCGGCATACATGCGGCGATGCGAGGTACCGATATGCTGCTTTCCGAAGGCATGAACCTAAAGGTTATGCTTCTGCCCGACGGCGACGACCCCGACAGTTTCGCACGGAAACACACGGCTGCCGACTTCCGCAAGTACATAGAGGAACACCAGACCGACTTCATACAGTTCAAGACCGGACTCCTGCTCAACAACGAGCACGACCCACTGAAGCGTTCGGAGGCCATCAACTCCATCGTGCAGAGCATAGCACTCGTGCAGAATCCCGTGTTGCGCGACACTTACATACACGACTGTGCAGTGCGCATCGGACTGAACGAGATGACACTTATCAACACGCTCAATGCTTTCATACGCAGCGGACGCAACGAGATGCAGACGGCGGAACAGCGTCGCCAGCAGCAGGCAGTCCATCAGTCGGTGGCATTGACGCCCGTCACACCGCAGCAGCAAGCCACGAAGGTGGAGCGGATGCTTGCGCAACTCATCGTGCGCAACGGCGAAGAGGTGATATTCGACAACCTGGAAACCGACGACGGAAAGCTCATCAGCCTTAACGTGGCACAGTATGTGGACTACAATCTGAGCGTTGATGGGCTGGAGTTCAGCAATCCCGTCTATGCACGCATACTCTCCGAGGCTGTAGAACACTCTTCGGACGAGGGCTTTTCCGCCGAACAATACTTCGTGCATCACGACGATATAGAGGTGAGCAAGGTGGCGGCCGACCTCAGTATGGACAAATACACGCTCTCGAACGAGCGTGCCGCCACTGCCGACGACGCTGAGAAGAATGCTGACGAACTGCGTGTTGAGCGCGAAAACCACATCGACCAGCTGCGCTCGCAGACCGAACACCTGCTCAACGACTTCCGTATGGACTTCCTCGAACAGCGTCTCAAGACCCTGCAAAGCGAGATAAACAACGCCGTCAGCGACCCCGAACGCATGAAACGCCTCATGGAAGAGTACAAGACCATGCACGAACTGCGCAGCAAACTTGCCCGTATGCTCGGCAACAACATCATCGTGTGACACGCAGACAACCAACCCCTCGGCAACAGCATGATATACATTCACTGGATATTCATATTGATTTACGCGTTCACCGTCACGGCGACAATCCTGACGGTGCTCATGGACAACCGCCAACCGGCAAAGACCATGGCGTGGGTGCTCGTGCTTTTGTTCGTGCCTGTGGTAGGCATCGTGCTCTACTTCTTCTTCGGCCAGAACGTGCGCAAGATGCGTTTCATCAGCCAGCGCAGTCTCGACCAGCTCACAAGGCGTTCCATGCTCGAATTTGTGGAGCAGAGGGAACTGCGTCTTCCCGACGAGTATCGCACACAGATACGCCTCTTTGCCAACCAGAACATGTCGCTTCCGTTCAAGGACAACGAGGCCGACATCTACACATCGGGCTATGATTTCTTCCCGGCTTTGCTTCGTGCCATAGCAGAGGCAAAGCATCACATCCATCTTGAAGTATATATCTTCGCCGACGATGCCCTCGGACGGCTTGTTGCCGACGCTCTCATCGCCAGGTCGAAAGCCGGCGTTGAGGTGCGTCTGATATATGATGATGTGGGGTCGTGGCGTGTGAAGAAGTCGTTTTTCGAGCGTATGCGCAATGCAGGAATAGATGTCCATGCGTTCATGCCGGTGAAATTCCCTGCCTTTACGAGTAAGGTGAACTACCGCAACCACCGCAAACTCTGTGTCATCGACGGCACGGTGGGCTTCATAGGAGGCATGAACATAGCCATGCGCTATGTGAAAGGCACGCCGCGGCAGCCTTGGCGCGACACTCATCTGTGTGTGCGGGGTGGGGCGGTGTATGCCTTGCAGTGCTCATTCCTCGTGGATTGGTATTTCGTCGACCGCACCCTCATCACCAACCGCCGCTATTATCCGCCTGTGCCATGGCGCATAAACAACGACTGCATAGCCCAGGTGGTGACGGGAAGTCCCGTCGCCCAGTGGCCCGACATGATGCAGGGCTATGTCCGTGTGTTACTCGAAGCCCAGCAGTATGTCTATATCGCCACGCCGTATTTCCTTCCCACCGAGCCCATTCTCTTCGCCATGCGCACAGCGGCACTTGCCGGTGTGGATGTAAGGCTCATGCTTCCGCGGCATTCCGACTCCCGCATTCTTGAATGGGCGAGCATATCATACGTCATGGAGACGCTCGAAGCCGGCGTGAAGGTGCTGCTCTACACCGCCGGATTCAACCACAGCAAACTCCTCGTCTGCGATGATTCGCTCTGCACCTGCGGCTCTGCCAATGTCGATTTCCGTAGCTTCGAGAACAATTTCGAGGCGAACATCTTCTTCTACGACCGCACGATGGCGTTGCGCATGAAGCAGGTGTTCCTCGACGACGAGGCTCATTGCACCACCATCGACAACGTGCGCGAACTGACACACCGCCCGTTTAGGTTGCGGTTGTGGGAATCGGTGGTGCGTCTTATATCCCCGTTGCTGTAAATTTTCGGTATAATATTGCAAAAAGCCAACCTTTTATTCTGTTTTATTGCGATATTGTTGCTTTTATTGGCGATTTTTTATTCAAATTGTGCTTATAATTACATTTTTTTTTGTAACTTTGCACGACTCGTTTTGGAAACGATTACAAAAAGAAAGGTTTATTGTATGCTTGGAGCATACATCAGAAGCACTACCAATAAAAAAATACAGATACATTAAAAGCAAACTTATGAAGAAAATTTTACTCTCAGCAGCATTTGTGGCTGCGTTCAGTGTCGTTTCGGCACAGTCAATCTCTTATCTACCATTTACGGAGAATGCGCTGATGACCGGCACAGTGGTGTCGGAAAACGGAAAGTATGTCGGCGGATGCGACACCGAGGGTCGCGCATTCATTCACAGCATGGAGACCGGCAAGACAAAGTATTTCTATTCGTCCAAGATTGGAACGGAAAAGGAGGATGTCAATGCAGCCGTCAGATACATCACCAACGATGGTGTGGGCTACGGTTTCCTTGAAAATGTCGCCACTTCGTTCGACTTCGCAACGGGAGAGTATGCCAAGAATTTCGATGCGGCATCGCTTTTCGTTTACGGAACACCCGACGGCAAGTCGCAGATAGGTGTTACCTACGATGCTTCATACCACCAGTCGCCCTTCTGTATGCTCAACGGTGTGAAGACAGAACTGCCCGCTCTGTCGGAGAAGGAGTTCGGCTACGAGAGCAACGGCTACTGCGTTACTGGCATGTCGTCGGATGCTTCGGTGATTTTGGGCGGTCCCGTGGACAACTATTCCACCTATCCTCTTACTGTGTGGCACCTTAATGCCGACGGAAAGACATACACTGCGGAGTTTCTTGCAGCCGACTATTATGACGGTTCGGCAGACTACAGCGGCAATCAGCCCTACGAAATGTTCAACGGCGAGGCTGTGAGTGCCAACGGAAAGTGGATTGCCGTGAACATGAAGAAAAAGAACGACTGGAACAGCGGCATGGAGCTGGGACGCTATAATCTTGAGACAAAGACCTTCGAGAAGATTTCATGTCCCGAAGGAAGCAGCAGCGTTTATTACTATGCATTCTCCATTTCCAACGACGGCACCATCGTGGGCATCATCGAGGACGAGCAGACCTATGCACGCTACGGCATGATTTGCAAGGGAGGCGAGACCGAAGCGAAGTATCTTGCCGACGCATTCCCTGCCTTGAAGGCTGTTTCCGAGATGGATGTGAACTCTGCCGACGTGTCGGCAATGATTACCCCCGACGGACGCTACATTGCCGGTTACGGCTATGTGGACTACAATGCGGAGAGTCTTTGCCTTGCCACTTACCTCATAGATGTGAAGGGCGACCCCACAGGCATCAGTGCGGCACAGACCGGCGCAGCGCAGAACCGTGTCGTGGCGACCTATACTCTCGGTGGAATGAAGCTTGCAAAGGACGGCGGCAACCACCGCGGCATCGTGATAAACCGTCTCGCCGACGGCAGATGTGTGAAGGTTGTGAAGTAATACCAGAACTACCAATAAAATAACAAAGCAACGTTTTCAAGGCGCATTCGGGCATGTGGAATGTCCGGATGCGCATTTTTTTGTGCCTTCCCTGCCATATTATCATGGAAAACGTGCCCTTGACGGCTTTTTAATTGTACTTTTGCAGTAGAGAAACAAACAACTGAAATCTATGAAAAATTGTGTATTGCTCATTTCGCTTCTGCTCGCCCTCTGCACTACTGATGCCGGGGCACGTAACAAATACCTCTTCGTCTATTTCACTGGCAACGACCCCGTGCAGGAACAGATATCCTACGCTGTGAGCGACGACGGCTTCAACTACACTCCGCTCAATGGCGGCAAACCCGTGATTGCCTCCGACAGCATCGCGCTTACGGGTTGTGTGCGCGACCCTCACATCATGCGTACACCCGATGGCGACTATCTTATGGTGGCCACGGATATGCGTTCGTCGCTCGGATGGGCGAGCAACCGTGGCATGGTGCTCATGAAGTCGCGCGACCTTGTGCATTGGCAGCACCACACCGTGCACTTCCCAGAGAAATACAAAGGCACCAACTTTGCCAATGTTACCCGTGTCTGGGCACCGCAGACCATTCTCGACAGTGCCACAGGCAGGTACATGGTCTATTTCTCGCTGCTCACCAACGACGGCACCATACCCTACGACCGTGTGTACTGGGCTTACGCCAACGACACCTTCACCGACCTTGAAGGCGCGCCGCAGGTGCTCTTCGACTTCCAAGCCCCTGCCATCGACACCGACATCGTGCAGGACAAGGACGGCATCTACCACCTCTTCTTCAAGACCGAGCAGGAGGGTGCGCACAAAGGCATACGCCAATATACCTTCACCGACCTCCATCGTCCCGACACATGGACCCTGCACGACGGCTTCTGCGAGCAGACCAAGGACAATGTGGAGGGTGCGGGCGTGTTCCCTCTCATTGGAGGCGGATGGTGTCTGATGTACGACTGCTATACAAGCGGCCACTACCAGTTCACCCGTTCTGCCGACCTCAACACCTTCCATTGGGTGGCTGACACCAGAACAACGGGTGCATTCACACCCCGTCACGGCACTGTCATACAGATAACTCCCAAGGAGTACCGCCGGCTCATAAAGGCTTTCGGGAAGTAAAAGGCATATAACGGAAAACGGGCGTGACAGGTTTGTCGCGCACTGACACCAGAAACAATAAAAACATAAAGTCATAAGAAATGAACACATTGAAAAAACTTATTGCAGGTATGGCTCTCATGGCGTCGGTTGCGGCACCGGTGAGTGCGGCGACAGCATGTGCTGCGCCTGCCGTGGCAAAGGCTCGTGGCACGTTTGCCGTTGGCGACGGCACCTTCCTGCTTGACGGTAGGCCTTTCGTGGTGAAGGCTGCCGAGATACACTATCCGCGCATTCCGCGCCAGTATTGGGAGCACCGCATCCGCATGTGCAAGGCTCTCGGCATGAACACCATCTGCATCTACATCTTCTGGAACCTGCATGAGCAGCGCGAGGGCGTGTTCTCGTTCACAGGGCAGAACGATGTCGCCGCCTTCTGCCGCCTTGCGCAGAAGAACGGCATGTATGTGATAGTGCGCCCCGGACCATACGTCTGCGCCGAATGGGAGATGGGCGGCCTGCCGTGGTGGCTTCTGAAGAAGAAGGATATACGTTTGCGTGAGCAGGACCCATGGTTCATGAGCTGTGTCGATAGGTTCGAAAAGAAGGTGGCTGAACAGCTGGCTCCACTCACGATAGGTCGTGGCGGTCCCATCATCATGGTGCAGGTGGAGAACGAATACGGCAGTTACGGCGAGGACAAGGCTTACATCTCGCAGATACGCGACACCCTGCGCAAGTACTGGGACACGCCGTCTGCCAAGACGGCACTGTTCCAGTGCGACTGGAGTTCGAATTTCGACAGGAACGGACTCGACGACCTTACATGGACAATGAACTTCGGTACGGGTGCCAACATCGACGAACAGTTCCGCCGTCTGCAGCAGATGCGTCCCAATGCGCCGCTCATGTGCTCGGAATTCTGGAGTGGATGGTTCGACAAGTGGGGCGCACGCCACGAGACACGACCCGCTGCCGACATGGTGGCAGGTATTGATGAGATGTTGCAGAAGGGCATTTCGTTCTCGCTCTACATGACCCACGGCGGCACATCGTTCGGACATTGGGCAGGAGCCAACTCTCCCGGCTTCGCTCCCGATGTGACAAGCTACGACTACGATGCGCCCATCAACGAGTACGGACAGCCCACCGAGAAGTATTGGCTGCTGCGTAAGACCTTGCAGAAGTATGCCGATGGCAAGCTGCCCGATGTTCCCAAGCCGGCAGCCGTGCTGACAACCTTCCCGGAAGTGAAGCTCGACTTTGTCGCACCGATAGAGTGTGGCTCCGATAGCATGGCTGAAAGCCGCCAGCCTCTCACCTTCGAGGAGATGGACATGGGTTACGGTTCGATGATATACAACACTTCGCTGCCCGCAATAGAAGGTGGAAGCATGCTTCACATCGAGGGTCACGACTTTGTACAGGTGTTCATCAACCGCCGCTATATAGGCACCATCGACCGTGTGAAGAACGAGCGTTCGCTCCTGCTTCCGGCAATACGCAAGGGCGATGTGCTCACCATGCTTGTCGAGGGAATGGGGCGCATAAACTTCGGCAGGGCAATAAAGGACTTCAAGGGCATTGTGGGCGATGTCACTCTCACTGCCGATGTGGACGGCAACGAGGTGACATGGAACCTCAAGGACTGGCGCATGCGCCGCATTGCCGACGATTATGCCACAGCAAAGCGTGCCGTGACCACTCCGCACAACGACCTCGCCCGTGGCGAAGATGTGTCGGGACGACGCGGATATTATGCCGGAACGTTCAATATAAATAAGGTGGGCGACACCTTCCTCAATATGGAACGCTGGGGCAAGGGTCAGGTTTATGTCAATGGCCATGCCCTTGGACGCTTCTGGCGCATAGGTCCGCAGCAGACACTCTACCTGCCAGGATGCTGGCTCAAGCGTGGAAAAAACGAGATAATAGTGCTCGATGTCGTGGGAACCGACGACCCGACGCTGTGGGGACAGAACCGACCCGAACTCGACAAACTGCAACTTGAGAAGAGCGCGAAGCACAACAACATAGGCGACAAACCCGACCTCAACTCGGCAACTCCCGTGGCACAGGGCGAGCTGAAGGCCGGAAACGGATGGCAGACCGTAGAGTTGGCACAGCCTGCAAAGGGTCGCTACATGGCGTTGGAGTGCCGCTCTACGCACAGCGGCAAGGCGTGTGCCGTGGCGGAACTCTATCTGCGCGGCGCTGACGGCCGTCGTCTGAGTCGTGAGGCATGGACAGTGAAGTACGCCGACAGCGAGAATCTCATGGGAAACCATACCGGCGACAAGGCGTTCGACCTTCAGGAATCCACCTATTGGCAGACCGAAGCCGGCGCTCCGATGCCTCATCTCCTTGTAATCGACCTCGGTGAGGAGTGCACGGTGAGCGGCATTGAGTATCTGCCGCGTGCCGAACAGGGTGCGCCGGAGAGCGTGAAAGAGTTCCGACTGTTCGTTTACGACAGGTAAAATAGCGCAAAACGTATTGAGGGTAAAATCGGAAGAAGGCAGATGTAAGTCATGCTTTCTTCCGGTTTTACCCTCATTTTTTTGTCAGTCGAGTCTTTTCCTCGCTTTTTTATCTGTTCCACCGCTTGACGAACTCCGTCACACGGCGTGTGTATTCGGCTCTGTGGTCCTTGTAGGAAAGGGCGTGTTCGCTGCCTTTCGCCACCCAAAGTTCCTTGGGTTGAGGCTTGGTTTCATACAGGGCATACACCATTTCCGTAGGCACGAAGGTGTCGTTGCCGCCGTGTATGAACAGCATTGGCTTACGGCACTTGGATACCTGACGCAGTGGCGAGGCTTCGTCGAAGCTCCATCCGTACTTCATCTTGCACAGAAGGCTTGCCGTGTGGAGTAAGGGGAAGTCGGGTAGGGAGAAGCGTCCTTTGAGTTCGTGGCTGAATTCGTCCCACGCACTGGTGTAGCCACAGTCCTCCACGAAGCATTTCATGTATTCCGGCGTCTGTTCTCCTGCCACGCTCATTGTTGTGGCAGCACCCATCGAAATGCCGTGTACCACCATTCGCGACGCCACTCCGGGCTTGCTGAACATTCGTTCCGCTGTTGCTGCCCAGTGGAGTACATCGAGTCGGTCGTTCCATCCCATCTGTATGTTGTCGCCGTCGCTTAGTCCGTGGCCGTGAAGGTCGGGCAGGATGATGTTGTAGCCCATTGTCTTTTCGTAGATATATGCAATGTGCAGCATATCTACGGCATAGCGTCCGTAGCCGTGTACCACCACCGCCGTGTGTCCGTCGGCTTTCGGCGAACTGACGAACATTGCGTGCTGGCGTTCGCCACCCGGCATGACGATGAATGTGTCGCGCAGTGCTTTGATATTGTCGAGGCTGTCTATCCACGGTTTCAGTTCCGGATAATTTCTTATTTCACCCTCTAAGTCGGGTGTGCGGTCGGCAGGTTTAGATGCCAAGGCATAGTCGAGCAGATAGAAACTGCCTGCTATTGTGGCAATGACGAGTGTAATGATGACAGCCAAAGCTGTGTAAACGAGTTTTCTTTTCATGTTGTTTCTGTTTGCTGTATAGAACCGTCGGTGGAGCCGCCGGAATAGAAAAATGCACTGCAAGGCGTTGTTCCCGTGCCGGGAGCGGCCTGCAGTGCATTCGTGTTGTGTCGCCGTTGTTCACGGCCTATGTCGTGTCTTTATTTTGCAGGCACTTCTTCGAGTGTCTTCTTCAGCAGTTCCCAGAACGGGGCCACTGTGGGTATGAGGCAACGTTCGGCTGTGGTGTGCGGCGAGCGGAGCGTCGGGCCGAGTGAGACGACCTCAAGATGCGGATACTTGTCGAGTATCACCGAGCATTCGAGTCCGGCGTGGTCCACCTGCTCTACTGCCTCCTCTCCGAAGAGTTCGCGGTAGTTCTTCTCGAGGAGTTTGAGCAGTTCGCTTTCGGTATTCGGATCCCAGCCGCCGTATGCACCGCTCTGTTCCACCTTCATTCCTGCCATAGAGAAGCAGCGTTCGAGTGAAGTTGCGATGTAGTCTCTCATGTCTTCCTTTGAAGAGCGTGCGAGAATCTTTATCGCAGCCTTTCCGTCGGCGATATTTACGATGGCGAGGTTTGACGAAGTCTCCACTACTGTGGGGAACACCGGAATCATGCGCAGCACACCGTTGTGGCATGCGTAGATGGCATCGAGGAGGTTGTCTTGAATTTCTTCGGGAGTCTCTGTTGCCGGTGTTGCAACTTCTTCGGCGAAGAACTTTATTTCGTTCTCGATGGTGTGATACTCGTTGTTGAAGAGTTCGCGCCACTGTTCCACGCTTTCCTTGAGTGCTTCTACGTTCTCTTTGGGCAGTGTGAGCACTGTTTCGCATTCGAATGGTATGGCGTTGCGCATTGTTCCGCCGTTCCATGAAGCGAGGCGTGCTTCGTATTGGCTTATTGCTTCATGCACGAATCGTGCCATGAGTTTGTTGGCATTGCCTCGTCCCTCGTTTATTTCGAGTCCTGAGTGTCCGCCCTTCAGTCCCTTTATTGTCACTTTTACGGCAGCGTCTTCGGGGTCGGTCTCCACTTCCTTGTATTCCAGTGTCGCTGTGATGTCCACGCCTCCGGCACTTCCTATCACGAATTTGCCCCATGTCTCGGAGTCGAGATTGAGCAGGAGGTCGCCTTTCAGAACATCTGTCGGCAGGTCGTTTGCGCCGAACATACCGGTCTCTTCGTCGGCGGTGATGAGTCCTTCAACGAGTCCGTGCTTCAGGGTCTTGTCTTCCATGACAGCCATTATTGCAGCGACACCTATGCCGTTGTCGGCTCCCAATGTTGTGTTGCGTGCTCTCACCCATTCGCCGTCAATGTAAGTTTCTATCGGGTCTTTCTTGAAATCGTGTGTACTGTCCTTTGATTTCTGCGGCACCATGTCCATGTGTGCCTGCAGGATTACGCCTTTACGGTTTTCCATTCCGGGTGTTGCGGGTTTACGCATAATGATGTTTCCGCCGGCATCCTGGAAAGCTTCCACTCCTGCTTTGGCTGCAAAGTCGAGCAGGAATTTATGTATTTCTTCGCGTTGTCCTGATGGACGTGGTACTTGTGTGAGTGCATCGAAGTTGCGCCAGATGCACTCAGGTTTCAGATTGATAATTTCACTCATATTGGTTTTATTGTTTAAGTTGTTAATACTTGTTCTTTTTCCGTTGCCGTGGTGCCTTTACGCTGTGTGAACGAAAGCATTGTCCAAGCGAAGATTCCGAGCATTATGACGAGAAGTGTCTGCACCGAGTGTACTATCAGCACGAAGTTGAGCGCCTCTGTTTCGCCCACTCCGTAGAGTATGAGCATGGTCTTCACGGCGAAGTGCCACGGTCCGGCACCGTTAGGTGTAGGCACTATCACTGCGATGCTGCCTACGATGAATGTCACGAGGGCGCAAGCCATGCCGAGGTGTGATGTCTGCTCGAAGCAGAAGAATGTGAGATAGTAGTGCAGGAAGTAACTGAGCCATATCGCAAGTGTGAGGACGACGAAGAGAGGCGCATTCTTTACCTTCCTAAGCGACATCGCTCCTTGGACGATTCCGCCTATCGTTGTTTTCACCTTATTATATATTGCCAGTCTGCGTAGCAGATACCATGCCATGATGCACACTGCCACTGCGCAGATGGCTGTGACGATGTAGCCCGTTGAAGAGAATCCGCTGAGTATGGTGTCGATGTTTGTTCCGGTGCGTGCGAAGAATGTGTTGAACACATGCACCTGGAAGATGAATGTTGCCAGTGCTATGAGCATGACCAGAATTGAATCGATGGCACGCTCTGTCACCACTGTTCCGAGGGCTTTGGGGAACGACACTCCGTCGTAGCGGTGCAATACTCCGCAGCGTGCGAACTCGCCTATGCGCGGCACGATGAGGCTCACGGCGTAGGAAAGGAATATGGAGTTGATGCTCGTCGATGTGCGTGGATGTTCGCCTACGGGGTCGAGTGCAAGGTGCCAACGCCATCCGCGGAACACTTGGGCAAGAATGCCGAAGGGGAACGACAGCAGCATCCATGTCCAGTTCATGTCGTGCAGCATGACCTGTTCGAGTGCATGGAAGTCGAAATCGCGGTACATCCAGTAGAGGATAAGTCCGCCGAGCATCAGCGACAGGCCTACTTTCAGTATGTTGCCTGTGGCTTTGGTGTAATTCAACTGCAATTTTTTATATGTTTTATCTTATGCAAAAATACAAAAAAGAAATGAATACGCATTTAATAAAATGCTTAAATATATTAAGTCGTCGAAAGTTTCTGTTTTTGTGGATGGTTTTTCGGTTATGAATTATGGTGTGTGTCTTTATGAAAATTCATGAAAAAGCCCGTCGGCGGAAGCCGCTTGCAGTAAACGGTTGTGCCGACGGGTTTGTCTTCAAGCCATTCAGAAAGGCTATCTTGCCATGCGCTTCACGCCGTCCTGTATGTATATCTCGCCTTTTCGTGGTGCATTTATGCGGCGTCCGCCCATATCGTAGGTCGCGCTTTCCTCGCCTTTCTGTACCGTGATGCTGTTCACGCCGTTTTCCACACGCTTGTATGCCTCTTTGGCGAAGTCGTCTTTCGAGAACAGTAGTTTGCCGTTTTCGTAGCAGGCAAGCATTTCTCTGGTTTCCATGTGAGTGGGTTTGGAAATATTGCTCCACCAATAATCTGTATTCGGACCTATTCCTTCTACCCAATAGTCTCCATTTATCGACAGTCGGCGGTACAGAATACCGTTCACCTCCACAGAGTCTTCCTCTGTCACAATACTTCCAAATTCTGTTGCCACATCGCCTTTGTGCAAAGTGAAATCAAGCATAAGAGTCCAGTCTCCTTCGGTATTGTCAGGATGCTTGTAGGCATAGACCTTTCCATTTTCCTCGTAAGCAACAATGTCATCACAATAAGATGCCGGTTGTCCACTGTCGTCATACACTGACGACATTTTCCAGCACTTACGGTTATCTACAATGGTATCGCATTCAACAGTAACGGTGTATGGCTTCTTTACCACATCAGAAACGTAGTCATTCACAACCAGGCATTTCCACACTTTCCCAGGGGTAAGAACCTTTTTGTAATTGTCCTGTGCGACTGCTGTCAGACAAGACAAAAGAAGCAGAATTAAGGATAATCTTCTCATAATAATAGGTTTTTATATGTTTGATACTGTTTTAAACTGTCTTAATACACCTTATTATTTTAATATATTGTAGGCAGCGGCACAGTGTTTTGTGCCATTGATACGAATAAATTTTTATGCTACCAATGCTTGTGCAAATATACGTTTTTTTTATTTTTGACCAAATAAAAAGTCCTCTTTTTTTTATTTTTTTTGTGCAGGGAAGTGCATCTGTATTTCTTTGACTCTCAGCCGTTTATATATTGCCTTAAAAACAAGGCTTGTTTGCTCATAAAAGAAGTCTTGTTTACACTCCAAAGAAGTCTTGTTTGCGTTGTAAAGAAGCCTTGTTTTGAAACCGTGCAAGATGTACTTGTTTTTTCATGCGGCAGTAGTTGTTTTTTAACGTAATTGCAACGGTCGGGGCGGCAAAACATAAAATGTTGCCACAGGTGCAAAAAAATGATGCCAAGAAAGCACGGATTTAAATATAAAATTCGTACTTTTGCAGCACTTTTAGAAAATTGTTAAGAATTTATGGACGATTATCACGCGGAAAATATGAATTTGTAGGCAGGAGGGCAGTGCACGTTTGGTGGCTAATCTCCGGTCTGTTTAACGCATGGAGATTAACTGTATGAGAACTTTTTGGAACATCAACTCTGCACTCAAGACCATCAGCGAATGGCAACCCAACTGTTGGATACAAGTCACTTGTCCGACCGATGAAGACCAGGATTATCTGGAAGATAAATTCAACATACCCGACTATTTCCTCTCCGACATCAGCGATACCGACGAGCGCGCCCGTTACGAGTACGACGACGGATGGATGCTCATCATCCTTCGTATTCCGTATGTCAAGGAGATACGCTCACGCACGCCTTACACCACGGTGCCCCTCGGCATCATACACAAGCGCGATGTCACCATCACCGTGTGCTATTACGAGACCAACATGATGATCGACTTCGTGAGCTACCAGCAGAAGCGTGGCGAGGGATTCACCGACTATGTCGATTTCATCTTCCGTCTGTTCCTTTCGTCAGCCGTGTGGTATCTGAAACGCTTGAAGCAAATCAACGCACTCATAGAGAAGGCCAAGCACAACCTCGACCACAATGTGAACAACGAATCGCTCATCGCGCTCTCGCGCTTGCAGGATTCGCTCACATACTTCGTCACATCCATCCGCGGCAACGAGACCCTTCTGGCTAAACTGAAGTTCAAGCTGCAGGTGGACGAACTCGATGCCGACCTCATCGAGGATGTGAACATCGAGATGTCGCAGGCACGCGAGACAACAAACATCTATTCCGACATTCTCGAATCGACGATGGACACCTATTCAAGCATCATCAACAACAACATGAACACCGTGATGCGTACGCTCACATCGGTGTCCATCATCATGATGTTTCCCACACTCATCGCTTCGCTTTTCGGTATGAACCTTATCAACGGAATGGAGACAAGCCATTGGGGATTTGCCATTGCGCTGATTATTTCGTTCGTCGTCTCGGCAATGTCGTGGATTATTCTGCGCCACAAGCGTCTGCTCTAAGCAGCGACGGGGCGTGAAACCGATGGCGTTAGCATAGTTTGGCTCCGTGGGCAGATTATGCTTTACATTCCGTATAAATATAGCAAAAAGCAGACGGAAATGAAAATAAATTGCCTTTTTCGTTGATATTCAAAAATTTTTATTTAAGTTTGCAATCCATAAAAGCATGAGAATATCGCCAGTTGCGGCTCTTCCGCACAACAAACGGAAAGTCCGTGGGGCGATGTAGTGATTAAACCTTGTCATAAACTTAAAACAGTGAAATGATGGACTCTCAAGAAAATGCCCTCTTGCAAGGCGCAAAAGAAGAAGAAAAGAACGTGGAGCAATCTGCCGTTCAAGTAGAAAACGCAGAAACACAAGCCCCGTCCGCCATCACGGCAGAGCCGGAGGAGAGTGAAGCCACAGCCGAGAACAAACCCGAGACAAAGGTGTACAGGACCAAGCAGGAAGTAATCGACAGACTCACCGAAATTGTCAATGGCGACGAAAACCCACGAAAGGATGAGACAGACCTGCTCAAAACAGTGTTCTATAAGCTCCATAACGCCGAGCGCGAGGCAAGACTTAAAGCATATATCGATGGAGGAGGCAACCCCGACACCTACCAGATTACTCCCGACGAGAGCGAAGCAACATTCAAATCGCTCATGAGCGTAGTCAGAGAGAAACGCGCACAGGTGTTCCAGAAGCAGGAAGAGGAGAAAGCCGCAAACCTCGAGAAGAAGCTCGACATCATAAACCGCATAAAAGCAATGGCCACTTCGCCCGAAGAGGCTAACAAATCATACAACGAATTCAAGGAACTGCAACAGCAGTGGAAGGACATCAAAGCCGTACCGGCAGAGAAGTCGGCGGAACTGTGGCGCAGTTATCAGCTCTATGTAGAGCAGTTCTACGACCTGCTGAAGCTCAACAGCGAAGCACGCGAGTATGACTTCAAGAAGAATCTCGAACTGAAGACGAAGCTTTGCGAAGCCGCCGAGAAGCTCGCCGAGGAAGAAGACGTCATCAGCGCATTCTATCAGTTGCAGGAACTGCATCAGCAATACCGCGAAATAGGACCCGTTGCCAAAGAGTTGCGTGAGCAGATATGGAGCCGCTTCAAAGCCGCTTCGACAGTAATCAACAAGCGTCACCAGCAGCACTTCGAGGAGATAAGAGCCAAAGAGCAGGAAAACCTCGACCGTAAGACAGCCCTCTGCGAGAAAGTGGAAGCCATAGCCAAGGAGGAGAACAAGACCGCCAAGGACTGGGAACAGCACTCACAGCAGATAATAGAGGTGCAGAACGAATGGAAAACCATAGGTTTCGCACCGCAGAAGATGAATGTCAAGATATTCGAAAGATTCCGTCAGGCGTGCGACGACTTCTTCAACCGCAAACTGGAATACCACAGAGAACAGAAAAAGGCATACGCTGCCAACGCCGAAAAGAAGCGTGCGCTCGTGGAAAAGGCACAGGTTCTGGCCGACAGCACTGCATGGAAATCGACAAGCGACAAGCTCATTGCTCTGCAAAAGGAGTGGAAGACGACAGGAACAGTGCCAAGAAAGCTCGGCGAACAGCTCTGGAACGACTTCCTCACAGCCTGCAACAAGTTCTTTGCGGCACGCAATGCCGCCAACGCCGACGCACACAACGAGGAATACGCAAACCTTGAAAAGAAGCGCGATGTGATAGAACGCCTCAAGGTTCTCGCCTCGGAGACTGCCGACAACATGCAGGAAAAGGTGCAGGGACTCATCGAAGAGTTCAACGCCGTAGGTCATGTGCCGTACAAAGAGAAGGACGCCGTGTATAAAGAGTTCCATGATTTGCTGGACAAGGTATATAAGGAACTGCACATCAACACCGCACGCCGCCGTCTGGACAACTTCAAGAGCAACCTCAGAAACGTGGCAAAGCGCGGCGAGGAAGCACTCGACAACGAGCGCGGACGACTCATGCGCCGCTACGACCAGTTGCGACAGGAAATTCAGACATACGAGAACAACCTCGGATTCCTCAATGCAAGCAGCAAGAAGGGCAACAGCCTGATTGACGAAATGAACCGCAAGGTGCAGAAACTCAAGGACGACCTTGAGCTCGTGAGACAGAAAATAAAGGCCATCGATGCCGAAAACAAGGAATAATGACAATCATCCCCATTTCCATACAAAACGGAAATGGGGATTTTTTTTGCTCCTTTCTTCCCGTTTTCCTTGCTTTTTCCTTATTGATTTGCTACCTTTGTAGCACAAAGGACAACATAAAAAACGCGCAACAATGAAGAAACTACTTTCATTGCCCCCCAACCTCGTGGACTGTTTCCATGATGTCACAGGGCTGAATCACGACGAATGGTTCTGTACTAACGACCCCGTGGGTCGCAAACTCGGTTCCGGCGGAGGCACCACATGGCTCCTGAAAGCCGCTTACGAAGCCGGAAACAACGGCGAAACATTCGACGAATGGCTCGCTGCCGACAAGCGTCTGCTGCTCCATGCCGGCGGACAAAGCCGACGTCTGCCGTCGTATGCGCCGTCGGGCAAGATTCTTACGCCGCTTCCTATATTCCGTTGGGAGCGCGGACAACGGCTCTCGCAGAACCTGCTCTCACTGCAAGTGCCGCTCTACCGGCGCATCATGGACATCGCACCGGAAGGACTTAACACCATGATAGTGAGCGGCGATGTCTATATTCGTGCCACCGAACCGTTGCAGGCCATACCCGATGCCGACATAGTGTGCTACGGATTGTGGCTCGGACCGGAGATAGCCAAGGACCACGGAGTGTTCGTCTCGTCACGCGAGAACCCCTCCGTGCTGAAGTGTATGCTTCAGAAACCGTCGGTGGAGACGCTCAGTTCGCTCCTCACCGACCATTTCTATCTCACCGATATAGGCGTATGGATACTCTCCGACCGTGCTGTCAAGGTGCTCATGAAGCACTCCATGCAGGGCAACGAAGTGACCGCCTACGACATGTACGGCGAGTTTGGATGCGCACTCGGAACAGAACCCGGCGTGAAGGATGCCGATGTGAACGACTTGAAAGTGGCGATTCTGCCGCTGCCGGGTGGAGAATTCTATCATTTCGGTACTTCGCACGAACTGCTTTCGTCGATGCTTGCCATACAAAATCTCGTGAACGACCAGCGCGAGATAATGCACTTCGACCGCAAGCCACACCCGTCTATCTTCGTGCAGAACACGGAAGTGAAGCGGAAATGGACCGCCGACAACCGCAACGAATGGATAGAGAACGCTTGGGTGGGCGAGAAATGGACGCTCACACAGAACAATATAGTGACAGGCGTGCCCGAAAACGACTGGACTCTCACGCTCGCCGACGGTCAGTGTGTGGATGTCGTGCCGGTGGGGGAGAACGGTTTTGCCGTGCGTCCCTACGGATTCAACGACAGTTTCCGTGGCGCATTGTCGTCGGTGGAGTATCTCGGTCGCTCGTTTAAGACTTGGGCGGAAGAGCGCGGCATCGACATCGAAGCCGTGGAAGGTGGTCACGACCTGCAGGCGGCACGCATATTCCCCGTTGTGTATGACACCGCCGACATGGAAACGGTGCTCCGCTGGATGCTTGCCGAACCGTCGCTCGCCGAAGGCAAGACCGTATGGGAGAACGCACGACGCATGAGTGCCGACGAAATAAGTGCCGAAGCCAATCTGAAACGCCTCGTCGCACAGCGCAATGTGCTACGCGCCGCCAACTGGCAGATGCTTGCCCGCAACTGGCAGCACAGTGTGTTCTATCAGACCGACCTCGATTCTGCCGCCAAGGAGTTTGCACGTTGGAACCTGCCGCAGCCCGCGGCTTTGCCGGAGTCGGCACCGCTTCTCATCCGCACTCGTGATGCCATGTTCCGTTCGGAGCTGAAACGCTACGCCGGAACCGACGGTAAAGCCGAGGAAGAAGAGGCTTTCTCGCTTCTGCGCAAGGGGCTTACCGATGACGCCGTAGGGCAGAAACAGATGCCACGACTGTCGGTCTATGCCGACCAGATAGTGTGGGGACGCTCGCCGGTGCGCATCGACATCGCCGGAGGATGGACCGACACACCGCCGTTCTGCCTCGTAGAGGGTGGCAATGTGGTGAACCTTGCGATAGAACTCAACGGACAACCGCCGTTGCAGACATACATAAAACCGTGCCGTGAGCCGCACATTGTCCTGCGAAGCATCGACCTCGGCGCATCGGAGATGATAGAAACCTACGACCAACTCGCTGCCTTTAACGTGGTGGGTTCACCTTTCTCCATTCCGAAGGCGGCTCTCTGTCTTGCCGGATTCCTGCCGCAGTTCTGCAAGGAGGGCTTCAAGTCGCTCCGTTCACAACTCGAAACCTTCGGATGCGGCATAGAAGTGACTCTGCTTTCGGCCATCCCTGCCGGCTCAGGATTGGGTACAAGCAGTCTGTTGGCATCGACAGTGCTCGGCGCATTGAGCGACTTCTGCGGACTGGGATGGGACAAAATCGAGATTGGCCACCGCACATTGGTGCTCGAACAGCTGCTCACCACAGGCGGAGGATGGCAGGACCAGTTCGGAGGATTGCTGCATGGCGTGAAGCTTTTACAGACCGACCGCGGCTTTTCACAGACTCCCGAAGTGCGCTATCTGCCTTCGGCACTCTTCACACAGGCCGACTACAAGGCGTGTCATCTGCTCTATTACACGGGAATAACACGCACGGCGAAGACCATCCTTGCCGAAATCGTGCGCAAGATGTTCCTCAACGAGAGCGACGAACTCATGCTTCTGCGCGACATGAAAGCCCATGCGCTCGATATGTTCGAGGCAATACAGCACATGGACTTTGAACGTATGGGAAGACTTGTACGCAAGACATGGACGCAGAACCAGCTCCTCGACAGCGGCACCAACCCTGCTGCCGTGGCGCATCTCACCTCGCTCATCGACGACCTTTGCCTCGGCTACAAGCTGCCGGGAGCCGGCGGAGGAGGCTATCTCTATATGGTGGCGAAGGATGTCGATGCCGCTGCACGCATAAGGAAGATCCTTTCCGACAACCGACCCAACGACAAGGCTCGCTTTGTGGAAATGAGTCTGTGCTCGAAGGGATTCCAGGTGAGTCGCAGTTAAGGCGGCGGAGACTGTCGCTTTGCCGTCGGTGTGGCGGCAAAGGGAAACGACTGCATTTAAAAAGGGAAATATATAGAAACCAAATGGGAAATATATAGAAACCAAATGGGAAATATATAGAAACGCTGACAAGGCTTCTTCCGGTTGTGGAGAAGCCTTGTCTGTGTTATTGGGAAACCTCGTTTGCGGTGCTGTGAATCCTCGTTTGCAGACCGGAGGATTGGGCGTTTACTCTTTGATGTGAAAAAAAACATCCGCAGTCTTGCCTTCTATGGATTTCTTTGAGTAATTTTGCACACGGAAAAGGATAACTCATACAGGCTTCGCAGACACCGTTTTTGCCGTCGTCGGACGGACTGACGGCATACAAGGGGATGTGCCACGCATCGAGAAAGCGTCTGCCCGTCGGCAGAATGTGCCGCAGAAATGTGAAGCGTAAACAATTCATGGCAAAAGAAACGCAATGACAACAAAGGTAAAAGGGAACTCCACCGGCCAATGGTTGCCGCTTGTCGGACTTGCATGTTCGGCTTTCGTCTTCAATACATCAGAATTCATGCCCATCGGACTGTTGTCCGATATCGCCTCCGACCTGCGCATAAGCGACGCACAGGCGGGCATGCTCATCTCCGTATATGCGTGGGTTGTGGCGTTCATGTCGCTTCCGCTGATGATAATGGCATCGCGGATGGAACTGAAACGCCTCATGCTCGGCATCGTAGCACTCTTTGTAGTGAGCCATATAGGGTCGGCTCTCGCCACAGGCTACTACACGCTCATGCTCTCGCGTATGGGAGTTGCGTGTGCACATGCCATATTCTGGTCCATCGTTTCACCGATGGCTGTGCGCACAGTACCGCCCGAACGGCGTGCAATGGCACTCGGCGTGGTGGCAACGGGGTCGTCGGTGGCGATGGTTGTGGGGCTGCCGCTGGGCAGAATAATAGGAATCTATGTGGGATGGCGTGCCACATTCCTTTGCATCGGCATCATTACGGCAGTGCTGTTCGCTTATCTTGCGGCAGTGCTTCCGCGTCTGGAAAGCCGTGGAGGGTTCTCCCCGCGGCGTGTTCCGCAGCTGCTTCGCAACCGGGTGCTGACGGGAATCTTCATCATGTCGGTGCTCTTCGCCACGGCACATTATACGGGTTACAGCTACATCGAGCCTTTCCTCGGCAGAATTGCCGGCATGACGCCCGACACGGTGACGCTTACACTCATCGTCTTCGGGGCTTCGGGACTGCTCGGCAGCATAGCCTTCTCGAAGTGTTATATGCTTGACCGCTATCGTTTCATCGCCGTTGTCACAGCCGGTCCTGCCGTGTCGATGCTGCTTATGCAAGGTGCTGCCGGCAGTTTCTGGGCGATAATGGCGGTGTGTGTGGTGTGGGGTTCCATGGCGACAGCGTTCAATGTGGCGTTCCAGGACTCTACAATGCGCTACGCACCGGTTGAGGCCACATCGGTGGCAATGTCGATATTCTCAGGAATCTTCAATCTCGGCATAGGACTCGGAGCCTGTATCGGGGCCAATGTCGTCACCCGTTTGTCGCTCGGTGGCGTGGGTTATGTCGGCGGAGCGATAGGGTTGGCGGCGACGGCATACTGCCTTTGGTGTCTCTTTCCGCAGATGCGGAGGAGCGATACGGATGGAGTCCAAATGTGATTATATTTGTATAACATGGTAGTTTTAATGTAATTACATTATAAAAAAGGCTTTTTCCTTGCCGTGTCTTCAAAAAAATATCTAAATTTGCAGCATTCAAAGAAATAATTGAAAAATGGTTTTCAAATACGATTTTCTTATCATCGGCGCCGGAGTAGCCGGCATGAGCTACGCCTTGAAGATAGCTCGCGCACACAAAGGCAAGGTATGCATAATATGCAAGACATCGCTCGATGAGGCAAACACTTCGTTTGCACAGGGAGGAGTGGCGTCGGTCACTAACCTTGCAGTTGATAATTTCGACAAACACATAGAGGACACGATGATTGCCGGCGACTATATCAACGACCGCCGCGCCGTGGAACAGGTGGTGCGCAACGCTCCTGAACAGATTAGGGAACTTGTGAAATGGGGCGTGAACTTCGACCGAAAGGCCGATGGCGAGTTCGATCTGCACCGCGAAGGAGGACACTCCGAGTTCCGCATACTGCACCATGCCGACGATACGGGAGCCGAAATACAGCGCGGACTCATGGAGGCTGTGCGCAACAACCCCGATATTGATATAAAAGAGAACCACTTCGCCGTGGAGATTATAACCCAACACCACCTCGGAGCACGCGTAACACGGCGCACACCATACATCAACTGCTACGGAGCCTATATCCTGAACCCCGACACGCAGAAGGTGGATACATATCTGAGCAAGGTCACCCTGATGTGTACGGGAGGTTGCGGAGCCGTCTATCAGACTACCACCAACCCCGTGATAGCGACAGGCGACGGCGAAGCCATGGTGTATCGCGCCAAGGGAACGGTGAAGGATATGGAGTTTGTGCAGTTCCATCCCACGGCACTCTACCATCCCGGCGAGACGCATCCCGCATTCCTCATCACCGAAGCAATGCGTGGTTACGGCGGAATACTGCGTCTGCCCAACGGCGAATCGTTCATGGAGAAGTATGACGAACGCCTCTCTCTTGCGCCACGCGACATTGTCGCACGCGCTATCGACAACGAAATGAAAATCCACGGTATTGACCATGTGTGTCTGGATGTGACACATAAGAACCCGGAGGAGACCAGAAAGCACTTCCCTAACATTTATCTCAAGTGTAAAAGCATTGGCATTGACATCACGACAGATTATATCCCCGTTCGACCGGCAGCACATTACATGTGCGGAGGCATACAGGTGGATCTCAACGGGCAGTCGTCCATAGAGCGACTCTACGCCATTGGCGAGTGTGCCTGCACTGGACTTCATGGCGGAAACCGCCTTGCCAGTAACTCACTCATAGAAGCGGTGGTGTATGCCGATGCTGCCGCCCGACACTCGTTGGCGCATGTCGATGAGTACGACTTCAACGAAATGGTGCCCGAATGGAACGACGAAGGCACAATGACAAACGAGGAAAAGGTGCTGATTACACAGAGTGTGAAGGAAGTGGGCGAGATAATGTCAAACTATGTGGGCATCGTCCGTTCCGACCTGCGACTGAAACGCGCATGGGACAGGCTCGATCTGCTCTACGAAGAGACCGAAGCCCTATTCAAACGTGTGAAGGCAAGTCGCGACATCTGCGAACTCCGCAACATGATAAACGTGGGTTATCTCATCACACGCCAGGCCATTGAGCGCAAGGAGTGCCGCGGATTGCATTACACGACCGACTATCCGCTCCACGCCTACGACCACAAATAAATCAGGACAAGTGTGCCACACGGTGCGGCGACAACAAGCATACGATGCAACGGAACATCAAAACTTCCTTGCGTCGTATGCTTTTTTATGCTATGAAGTCGCTGTTGCACAGTATGCCGAAGTTAATTAATCATATAATAAGGTGGCTTCGGCGACCGAAACGAACTTTTATTGCTAACTTTGCAGATTGATATGAACAGGACTTTTCACAAACGCATCACCATTCGAGGCTGTGTCATGGCGGTATTGCCGGCTGCAATGTCGTTCTGGTGCTTCTGGGTACGCACGGGAGCAATGCCCGTTGCCGGCTTCGCTCTGCTTGTTCTGGCTACGACAGCCATCGAGCGTCTCATCCACACCACCTACACTTTCACTGCCGACGGGATGCTGACGATACGCAACGGGCACCTCGCAAAGCCCCGCTACATAAGCGTTGCCGACATAACCGGCACACGAAAGGCGGGCGGAATGCTGCTCGTGGCGAGTCACATACTAATAGAATACGGCGCAGGACACATCACTTCGGTGCAGCCCGACAACGAGAAGGCTTTCCTTACCGAACTCCGTCGTCGCCTCGACAACATTGACAATCCTAACGAAAAATGATGAAACACTACATAAAGGCATTGCTGCCGCTGCTCTTTCTCGCACTGACAGCCAATGCACAGATACGATTTGACGAAGGCGACGACGATGCACTGGCAGCCGACACGCTGCTCATCGACTCCGTTTCGCCCGAACAGCAGTCGTTGCCGTGGCCCCAGTCGGTGGTGGCAGGCATCGACAATCTGCTGAAAAGCGATATGTTCGAGACCTCGCAGGTGGGTATGATGGTTTACGACCTCGATGCCGATTCAGCCATTTACTGCCACAATGAGCGTCAGCTTATGCGTCCGGCATCGACCATGAAACTGCTGACTGCCATAACAGCGATAGACAAACTGGGAGGAAGCTATCAGTTCAAGACCGACCTGTGCTATACCGGTGAGGTGACCGACGGTACACTTTCGGGCAACATCTACTGTGTGGGCGGCTTCGACCCACGCTTCAACATCGACGATATGCGTGCCTTTGTGGAGTCCATCCGCAAGATGGGTGTCGATACAATCCGTGGCACTATATATGCCGACAAGTCCATGAAGGACGAGGCACAGTACGGCGAAGGTTGGTGTTGGGACGACGACAACCCCATACTCTCGCCTCTGCTTGTGGGACGCAAGGATGTGTTCATCGACCGTTTCGTGCAGGAATTGCGTGAAGCGGGAATCGTTGTCGAGGCCTTTACGGGTCAGGGTCGCAAACCGGACGATGCTTTCTGCATCTGCCGCAGATTCCATACCATCGACCAAGTGCTCATGCGTATGCTCAAGGAAAGCGACAATCTGTATGCCGAATCAATGTTCTATCAGATAGGGGCGGCATCGGGCAACCAGCCGGCGACGGCACACAGCGCACGCAGCGTGATGAACCGGCTCATCGAGAAAGTGGGTCTCGACCCCAAACGCTATAACATCGCCGACGGTTCAGGGCTTTCGCTCTACAACTATGTCACTGCCGAACTCGAAGTGCGGCTGCTGCGTTACGCCTTCAAGAACAACAACATCTACCTGCATCTGCACCCGTCGCTGCCGCAGGCGGGTACCGACGGCACCCTGCGCAAGCGCATGACATCGCCTTTCACACAAGGCAACGTGTATGCAAAGACAGGTACCCTGAGCGGCATTAGCAGTCTGGCTGGCTACTGTACAGCCGCCAACGGCCACCGTCTGGCCTTTGCCATCATCAACCAAGGACTTCTGCACGGGCGCAACGGACGCTCCTTCCAGGACCGTGTGTGCACCATTCTGTGCCAGCCCTAAACGCCTTCACCCATGATTGCCGACGAACTTATTTTCAACATAAAGCAATGCCTTGTCTTTGCTCCCACCAAGGAGCAGGACAGGGCATTGTTGGCTTTTGCCCGTTTCCTCACCTCCCGCGACGACAGGGCGATGATGCTGTTGCGCGGTTCGGCTGGAACGGGAAAGACAACACTCTCCGGTGCCATCGTGCGCACCATGCGTCGGCTGCGCCAGAAGGTGGTGCTCCTTGCGCCGACAGGGCGTGCCGCCAAGGTACTCGCGCTCAATTCCAGTCATGCCGCCTACACCATTCACCGCCGGATATACCGCCAGAAGTCGATGGAAGGGGCTTTCTCGCTCGCTCCCAACATGCACACCGACACGCTTTTCATCGTGGATGAGGCTTCGATGATAGCCAACGACGGACTGCGTGAGACCCTCTTCGGCACGGGGCGGCTTCTTGACGACCTCGTGAGCTATGTTTACAGCGGTCGTAACTGCCGTATGATGCTCGTGGGCGATAAGGCGCAGCTACCGCCGGTGGGCGAGGAAGAGTCGCCGGCACTGTGTGGCGACTTCATGCGGGGCTACGGACTTCAGGTGTATGAAGCCGACCTGAACGAAGTGTTGAGGCAAAGCAGCGAGTCGGGCATACTCTACAACGCCACCGTAGTGCGCCGGATGATAACGCACGACGAAGCCACCCAGTTGCCAAAGATACGCTTCCAAGGTTTCGCCGACATAGTGATGGTGCCGGGCGACGAACTTATAGAGCGGCTGGCTTCAAGCTATTCGGAGGTGGGAGTGGACGAGACCATGGTGGTGACACGCTCCAACAAGCGTGCCAACATCTACAACCAGGGCATACGCAACACCGTGCTGTGGCGCGAGGAACAGCTCACCACGGGCGACATGCTCATGATAGTGAAGAACAACTACTTCTGGACGGAGGCCGACGCTGCCGCCAACACCACGGCAGCAAGGCAGACGGGAGGCGGACGGCAGCAGGCCATGGACGGGACGACGACGGGAAACGCACCCGACGAAGGCCTCGCCACGCCGGGATTCATTGCCAACGGCGACCGGGCGGTAGTGCAGCGCGTGCGCAACCAGCGCGAACTCTACGGCTTCCACTTTGCCGATATGTGGCTGCAATTCCCCGATTACGACAACTACGAGCTTAAAGCCACCGTCATAACCGACAGCCTCACGACGGAGGCACCGGCTCTCACGCCGGAGCAGAACCGCCGGCTGTACGACGAAGTGATGCTCGACTATGCCGACATACCATCGAAACCCGAACGCATGAAGAAACTGAAACAGGACCCTTACTACAACGCCATACAGATAAAATACGCATACGCCGTGACATGCCACAAGGCTCAGGGCGGACAATGGGCACACGTTTATGTGGACCAAGGGTATATGACCGATGAAATGCTGTCGCCCGACTACATCCACTGGCTCTACACTGCATTCACACGAGCTACGGAAAAACTCTTCCTCGTAAACTGGCCGAAGACGCAGACGGCTGTATTGACTGACTGAAACAAACATGAACATAAAGAAAACGAACATGAAAATGAAATCCCTAAAACTTCTTCTGCTCGCCGCAACGGCTTTCCTCGCTGCGCAGACAATGAGTGCACAGACCGCCGACGGCACTGCCGAAGATCCCGACACCAAGTATGCCGTTGAGCTTCTGAAGCCCAAGGCCACGGCTCCCGACTTCGTTCTGCCGTCGCTCGATGGCAAGACCGTGAAACTGAGCGACTTCCGTGGCAAGATAGTGGTGATAGACTTCTGGGCATCATGGTGCTCCGACTGCCGCAAGGACGCATCTGCCGTGGTGGAGATGCACCGTGAATACAAGGACAAGGGCGTGGTGTTCCTTGGCGTGTCGTTCGATACCAACCGCGAATCATGGGCAAATGCCGTGAAGAAGTACGGCATCGACTATGTGCAGGTGAGCAACCTCCAGAAGTGGAAGGAGACGGAAGTGTCGAAAGCCTATCATGTGAACTGGATTCCGTCGATGTATGTCATCGACGCCGAGGGCAAGGTGCTGCTCGGCACGGTGGTGTCGTCGAAGGTGAAGGCACTGCTCGGACAGCTCACAGCCACGACCCGATAACCCTACACGGCACAGAAGGACAGCATGACACTCACCGTAGATTTGCTCAGACAATGGTTCGCACAGTTCAACACCGCCTACTTCGGCGGCGAACTGCCCATGCCTGCTCTCGGTCTGTCGAAAGCCCGCACACGCCTCGGCACCATGACATGCCGATGCGAACGCACGCTGTTCAAGCGCAGATTTTATGATTTCGCCATCCGTGTGAGCACCTTTTACGACAGTACGGAGCGTGAATATCAGACCGTGTTGCTGCACGAAATGATACACTACTACATCACTTACAAAGGCATACACGACACTTCGGCGCATGGAAGCGAGTTTCGCCGCATAATGCACCGCCTCAACAGCGAGCACGGATGGAACATCAGCGTGAGTTCGTCGGGGCGCGGAAAGACTCTCGACACATCGCGGCAATATGCGGATGTGTATGTCGTGCTCGCCATAATCATGCACACTGGCGAACGTTACCTGTCGGTTGTGAGTCCGCGCTACGCCGCAACCATCGACCGCCAGGCGCAGAATGTGTCGCAGATAGCGCAGCACCGATGGTTCGTGGCGCACGATTCGTTCTTCCGCACGTTCCCCAAAGTGCGCACGCTGAGAGCCAGAAAGGTTACGAAGGAAATGTATGAGGAAAAGACGCGCAGCATGGAACCGCTGGCGTTGAAAAAGAATTGAAAACCAGTGCATTTTCGGTTGGTTTTCAAACAAGGCTTCTTTTAGTCGCAAACAAGGCTTCTTTACAATGCAAACAAGGCTTGTTTGAGAGTAAAAGAAGCCTTGTTTGCGTTCCTATGTTTTTTTCGTTGCGAAACCAATGCAATACGGGCTTCGACGGGAGAAGGCGTAAATACGTTGTCGATATATGTAACTGTCTGATAATCAACGGATGGTACTCCTGCATTTCTGCGCTTTTCTGCTGCCGAAACCGGCGTTTGCCTACTGTTTTCCGCGTCGCAGTAAGTCGGTCATTATGCGTGCGGCGTTCTCAGGTGCGTTGCTGTCGCCGAGCAGGTCGTGTACGCGCCGGTAGCCGTCGAGCATACGCTGCCGTCCCGTTTCGCCCGGCATGATGTCGGCGAGACAGCGTGCAATGTTCTCTGCCGAGAACGTGTCTGCCACGAGTTCGGTCACCACTTCTTCGTCGGCGATGAGATTGACGAGCGAGACGTACTTCACCTTGAGCACATGGCGGCGGCAGAATGCTATGAAGCGTGGCAGCGGTGTCTTGTAGCACACCACCTGCGGCACGCCGAAGAGGGCTGTCTCAAGGGTGGCGGTGCCGCTTGTCACCACGGCGAGCGTGGCGTGGGAGAGCAGGGCGTAGGTGTCGTTGTGTACGAGACTCACGCCAGTGCCTTCTATGAGGCGGCTGTATTGGCTCGCGTCAATGCCCGGTGCGCCGGCGAGCACGAGCTGGTAGTCGTGAAAGCGGCTTGCTGCCTGAATCATGGCAGGCAGGTTGTCGGTTATCTCCTGGCGGCGACTGCCGGCGAGGAGGGCTATAATGGGTTTCTGTGAGAGGTGGTGACGGGTGGCGAATCCGCTGAATGTCTCGGTGTAGGAAGCCTTGAACTGTCGCACTTCACCGGCTGTCGGGTTGCCGACATAGTGGATGGGGTAGTGGTGTTTCTGCTCGAAGAACGGCACTTCAAAGGGCAGTATGGAGAACATCTCGTCCACATCGCGCTTTATCGACTTTATGCGCCATTCCTTCCATGCCCATATCTTCGGTGAAATATAGTAGAAGACTGGTATGCCGGTATGGCTCTTTACGAAGCGTGCGATGCTGAGGTTGAAGCCCGGATAATCGACGAGTATGACCACATTGGGCTGCCATTGCCTTATGTCGGCCTTGCACATTGCCATGTTGCGCATGATGTTGCGCAGATGGAGCAGCACGGGTATGAAACCCATGTAGGCCAACTCGCGGTAGTGGCGCACACGGGTTCCGCCCACATCCTGCATCATGTCGCCGCCAAAGAAGCGGAACTGTGCCTGTGGGTCGGCATTCTGAAGCTCACGCATGAGGTGCGATGCGTGGAGGTCGCCGCTGGCTTCACCGGCTATGAGATAGTATTTCATACGTTTTCGAAGTCTGCTGCACGGGTGTTGAGGAAGTCGTAGTCGGTCACATCTATGCGTGTGGGTGTGATGGCTACATATCCGTGGGTGATGGCCCAGTTGTCGGTGTCGTCGGCCTCCGGCTCGTCGTTGGTGTATTGACCCGTCATCCAGTAGTAGTCGTAGCCGCGCGGATGGCGCATCTTCACGCATTCGTGGTGCCATGTGCCCTTTGCCATGCGGCATACACGCACGCCACGGAACTCGCTGGCAACGGGGAAGTTCACGTTCAGGCACACGCCTTGTGGCAGACCGTTGTCGAGCACCTTGCGGGTGATGCTTCTTACATACGGGCGCAGAGGTTCGAAGTCGGCGTCGGAGCGATGGTCGCACGACGAGAAAGCCACCGACGGTATGTATTTCATGCAACCTTCGACGGTGACGCCCATCGTTCCGCTGTAATGAGTGTTCACGCTTGCGTTGTCGCCGTGGTTTATTCCGCCAATCACCATGTCGGGGCGTGCGCCGTCAAGCAGCTGGTCGAGAGCGAGTTTCACGCAATCCACGGGTGTGCCGTTGCACGACCACACTTCCACATTGTCCTCCTTCCGGCGCAGTTTCAGGCGCAAAGGCTCTGTGGCGGAGAAGGCGCACGAGTAGCCCGAACGTGCCGATTCGGGCGCACACACCACGAGACGCGCCATGTCGCGGAGCATGTCGATGAGCGAATTGATGCCTTTGGCATGGTAACCGTCGTCGTTTGAAATAAGTATTAATGGCTTTTTATTATTCATAAATATGGTTTTATTTCATTTGCAAAAGTACGAAAAAAGGTTTAATATAACCGTTTCTCACATAAAATATGTAACTTTGCCGGACAAATTCACTTAGATGTAGCACTCATTGCGCAAGGCCGTCAGGTACAGCCAAGGCAATGGGCGTACTTTCATTGACATTATTTAATGACAGGAAGAGGATAGGAATCATGGGAAAAATCATAGCTTTGGCCAACCAGAAGGGTGGCGTGGGAAAGACAACGACAACCATCAATCTTGCGGCTTCGCTCGCTACGTTTGAGAAGACAGTGCTCGTAGTCGATGCAGACCCGCAGGCAAACGCTTCAAGCGGACTTGGAGTGGATATAAAGGATGTCGATTGTTCGCTCTATGAGTGCATCATCGACCATGCCGACGTGCGCGATGCCATCTATACCACCGACATAAACGGGCTTGACATCATTCCCAGTCACATCGACCTTGTGGGTGCGGAGATAGAAATGCTCAACCTGCACAACCGTGAACGGGTGATAAAGAACATGCTCGACACAATACGCGCCGACTATGATTATATACTCATCGACTGCAGTCCGTCGCTCGGACTCATCACAGTGAATGCACTTACGGCTGCCGACTCGGTGATAATACCCGTGCAGTGTGAGTACTTCGCACTCGAAGGCATCACGAAACTGCTCAACACAATCAAGATTATCAAGAGCAAACTCAATCCGAACCTCGAAATAGAAGGATTCCTGCTCACGATGTACGACAGCCGTCTGCGTCTGGCAAACCAGATTTACGACGAGGTGAAACGCCATTTCCAGGAACTCGTTTTCAAGACCGTCATACAGCGTAACGTTAAACTCAGCGAGAGTCCGAGCCACGGTCTGCCCGTCATTCTCTACGACACCGACTCCGTGGGAAGCAAGAACCACCTCGCACTCGCGAAGGAGATAATAAACAAAAACCAGCCGGCAGCGGTACAGGCGGAAGCGCAGAACGCCTGACACTGGGCGTAAGGCGGCAGGGAAAACAAGAGAAACTCACTCCAACGGCAATGCACCCCCAACGCAGTGCGGCACGCATGGAAATGCAAAGGCGGGAATTGTCGTCCACAAAATAAAGAAACTTACAGATGGTAGCACATAAGAAATACAACAGAAGCGTGCTCGGACGCGGACTCAACGACATAGAAGGAGGAAAAGGACTCGATGCCCTCATCGACACAAACGGTGTGCGCACTCAGGGAACATCGACCATTAACGAGATTCCTCTCGACCAGATAGAACCTAATCCGAACCAGCCACGACACGATTTCGACGCCGATGCGCTGCAGGAACTCGCCAACAGCATACGCGAGATAGGCATCATACAGCCCATAACACTGCGGCAGACCGCCGACAACCGCTTCCAGATCATAGCCGGAGAACGCCGATGGAGAGCATCGCAGATGGCTGGACTCACCGCAGTGCCGGCATACATACGCACCATTAAGGACGAGAGCGTCATGGAAATGGCGCTCGTGGAGAACATACAGCGTGAGGACCTCAATGCAATAGAAATAGCTCTCGCCTACGAACACCTGCTCGAAGGCGACGGAATGACACAGGAAAAGGTGTCGGAACGTGTGGGAAAAAGCCGCACTGCCATTACCAACTACCTGCGTCTGCTGCGTCTGCCGGCACAGGTGCAGATGGCTTTGCAGAAGAAGGAAATCGACATGGGACACGCCCGTGCCCTGCTTGCCATCGACAGTCCGTCGCTTCAGATAAAACTCTTCAACGAAGTGCAGAAGAACGGATATTCAGTGCGCAAGGTAGAGGAAATGGCACAGATGCTGAAGAACGGCGAAGACGTGAACAGCGGACGCAAGACCATTGTGGCAAAAGCCAAGTTCCCCGAAGAATACAACCTGCTGCGCAACCGCCTTTCAGAGTTTCTCCAGACAAAAGTGCAGCTCACATGCTCGTCAAAGGGTAAGGGAAAAATAACCATTCCCTTTGCAAACGAGGAGGATTTGGAGAAGATTATGAGCATATTCGACAGAATGAAAGAATAGGAGGAAGTGAGATTGCAGTTGCGTTACATATTGCAAACCATCGTCGTGGCGTGTCTGCTCATGGCGGCACAGACTGCCAGTGCGGGTGAGGCAGGCGGTGATGGCACATTGATGCCCTCGTCCGTCGCGCCGGACAGCACAGCTTTCATTCCCGACAGCACCCTCATGGCGGAGTCGGCACTGACTCATGCCGACAGCATGAAGTTCGCAGTGATGCCCGACACGGTGGTGAAACGCCACAAACGCGACTGGAACACATGGCGGCCAAACGCAAAACGCGCACTCTGGCTTGCTATCGTACTGCCTGGAGCAGGACAGATTTACAACCGTAAGTTCTGGAAACTGCCCATCGTCTATGGCGGATTCGTGGGATGTGCATACGCCATGCGTTGGAACAACCAGATGTACCGCGACTATTCACAGGCCTATCTCGACCTCATGGACGACGACCCCAACACGCAGAGCTACAACCAGTTCCTGCACCTCGGAGCCAAAATCGACGACTCGAACATAGAACGTTACAAGGCTATCTTCAAGAACAGGAAGGACCGTTTCCGCCGATGGCGAGACCTGAGTTTCTTCTGTATCGTGGCAGTCTATGCACTGTCGGTGGTCGATGCGTATGTGGATGCGTCGCTGTCGGAGTTTGATATATCCAAAGACCTGAGTCTGAGAGTGGAGCCGGCCATTATAAATAATAAGGTGGAAAGGAATCCATTGAAGGCGAACGCACTCGGACTGAGTTGCAGCTTGAACTTCTGACAGAAAGAGAACAGATTCATAAGAAAACTTATATACATGTCCGACGAAAGCAATCATATCTTGTACGGACAGAAAAAACAGTAGATGAAATTGATGAAAAAGACACTTTTATTCATTGCCGCAATGTTTATCGGCATAAACAGTCATGCTCTTGCACAGACTGACGATGATGATACGGAAATAACAGTGACCGACTCTAGCGGAAAAGAGGAGGTCATCGACCTGCCGGAGGCACTGACACACGACTACGACAGTCTGCTCAGCGTCTATAACGCAAAGGCTTATCTGAAGCCGAACTCCGACTGCAACCTCCCCGATATAAACCCCGTCTATGAGAAGGATGTATATAAACAGCGTCTCAGCCGAATCCCGACGGTGATAGAAATGCCCTATAACGAGGTGGTACAGAAGTTCATCGACCGTTACAGCGGACGTCTGCGCCGCTCCGTAAGCATCATGCTCGGAGCGCAGAACTTCTATATGCCCATCTTCGAGGAGGCTCTTGAAACCTACAACCTGCCGTTGGAACTGAAGTATCTGCCCGTAATCGAGTCGGCACTCAATCCTAATGCCGTGTCGAGAGTGGGCGCGACAGGACTCTGGCAGTTCATGCTTGCAACGGGAAAACGCTATGGTCTGGAAGTGAACTCGCTCGTGGACGAACGCCGCGACCCCGTGCTTTCGTCGTATGCAGCGGCACATTACCTGAGCGACCTGTATAAAATCTTCGGCGACTGGAATCTCGTCATCGCCGCATACAACTGCGGTCCGGAGGCGATAAACAAGGCAATCCACCGCTCAAAAGGCGAGAAGGACTACTGGCAGATATATCCTTACCTGCCACGCGAGACCCGTGGATATGTCCCGGCATTCATAGCTGCCAACTATATAATGACTTATTACTGCGAGCACAACATCTGCCCGATGACGGCGGAGCTGCCTTCGAAGACCGATACGGTGATGGTGAACCGCGACCTGCACCTTGAACAGGTGGCAAAGGTGCTTGATGTGGATATGCAGCAACTCAAGTCTCTCAACCCGCAATACCGCCGCAACATAGTGAACGGAAGCACAAAGCCGTCGGCACTGCGTCTGCCTGAGATGCTTGTGAACACGTTTATCGATCGCGAGGACTCTGTATATGCCTACAATTCCGAAGAACTCCTCTCCAAACGCACGGAAGTTGCCGTGAACGATGAGACCCCTTCATATACGCCGAAACGCCGCGCCACAAGCGGAAGAAACCGCGGACGCAACAGCCGCAGCCGTGGACGGAACTCAAGAGGACGCAAGATTACAATACGCCAAGGCGACACTCTCTCCGAAATAGCAGCCCGGAACAACACTACTGTAAAGAAACTCAAAAGGCTTAACAAAATCAGCGGCAACAGCATCAGGGCTGGAAAGAAACTGAGAGTAAAGTAAATTTCACCTTAAACAACTCGTAGGAGGACACTAACTATGGACGAACAGGAACTGAAAGACCAGCAGCGCGAAGCGGCAGACGATGCGCTCATTGACAATGCCTTCAAGCATTTGCTCGACACCTACCTTGCCTCTCGCCACCGGAAGAAGGTGGATATCATAACGAAGGCCTTCAACTTCGCACGCCAGGCACACAAAGGTGTGCGCCGTTTGTCGGGCGAACCCTACATAATGCACCCCATTGCCGTGGCACAGATAGTGTGCGAGGAGATGGGACTGGGATCTACGAGCATCTGTGCGGCGCTGCTTCACGATGTCGTGGAAGACACCGACTACACCGTGGAGGATATGGAAAACATCTTCGGGCCAAAGATTGCGCAAATCGTTGACGGCTTGACCAAAATCTCAGGCGGTATCTTCGGCGAACAGGCTTCGGCACAGGCGGAGAATTTCAAGAAGCTACTTCTCACCATGAGCGACGACATACGCGTGATACTGATAAAGATTTGCGACCGCCTTCACAATATGCGCACTCTCGCAAGTCAGCCCGCCAACAAGCAATACAAGATTGCCGGCGAGACGCTCTACATCTACGCTCCGCTTGCCAACCGCCTCGGTCTCAACAAAATCAAGGCCGAACTCGAAGACCTCAGCTTCAAATACGAGCATCCGGAAGAGTATGCTTCCATCGAGCGCAAGCTTGCTTCGACACAGGAACAGCGCGACATGCTCTTCCGTGAGTTCACCAGTCCGATAAAACAGACGCTCGACCAGATGGGTATCGACTACGAACTCAAGGCACGCGTGAAGACTCCGTACTCCATTTGGAACAAGATGCAGAACAAGCATGTGTCTTTCGACGAGATTTACGACATTCTTGCCGTGCGCATAATCTATACGCCCAAGGAGAGAAGCGAGGAGATAAACGAATGCTTCAAGATATATGTGGCGATAAACCAGATTTACAAATCGCACCCCGACCGTATCCGCGACTGGGTGAACCACCCCAAAGCCAACGGCTACCAGGCCTTGCATGTCACGCTGATGTCGAAGCAAGGCAAGTGGATTGAGGTGCAGATACGCAGCGACCGCATGGACGAAGTGGCGGAACAGGGCTTCGCCGCACACTGGAAATACAAGGAAGCAAGCGAGGTTATCGACGACGACAGCGAGCTGAACAACTGGCTCAGCACCATCAAGGAAATCCTTGACGACCCGCAGCCCGATGCCATGGACTTCCTTGACACAATAAAACTCAACCTCTTCGCAAGCGAAATATTCGTCTTTACGCCCAAGGGTGAAATCAAGACAATGCCTGCCGGGTGTACAGCCCTCGACTTCGCGTTCCAGATACACACCTTCCTCGGAAGCCACTGCATTGGCGCAAAGGTGAACCACAAGCTTGTACCGCTGAGCCACAAGCTGCAAAGCGGCGACCAGGTGGAGATACTTACATCCAAGTCGCAGCACGTTCAGGCGTCGTGGATAAAGTTCGTATATACGGCAAAGGCAAAGGGAAAGATTCAGGCTATACTCCGCCGGGACAACCGCGAGACCCAGAAACGCGGCGAACAGATACTTGCCGACTGGCTCAAGGCGAACGACTTTGAAATGACAACGGCGGTGCTCAACAAGCTTTGCGTGTTCCATGAAGTGCAGAAGCACGACGACCTCTTCCTCGCAATAGGCAGACGCACCGTCATTCTGGGTGACAAGGACATCGACGAACTGCGCGAGAAGAAGAGGGGACAGGCGATAGGATGGCGCAAGTTCGTGCCGTTCCTCGGCCATGACGAGAAGAAGAAGGAGAACGCCCCCGGCTTCTTCATCGTGGGCAAGGGCTTCAACAAGAAGAAACCTGTGATAATAAGCGAGTCGAACATCGCCACATTCGTCTTCCCGTCATGCTGTCACCCCATTCCGGGCGACGACATCCTCGGCTTCATCGACAACAAGAACCGCATAGAAATACACCGCCGCGACTGCAAGGTGGCGGCACGCCTGAAGTCGAGTTTCGGCAACCGCATACTCGATGCGAAATGGGATATGCACAGACAGATGTTCTTCGACGCCACCATCGAGATTCGCGGTATCGACTGCAAGGGCATGCTTCACGACGTGTGCGAGGTGCTTTCCGACAAACTTGATGTGAACATTCACAAGTTGACTATATCGAGCAATGACGGAATCTTCGACGGAACGATAGAGATACGCGTGCACGACCGCGCCGATGTGCATGTGATAATGGAGCAGCTGAAGACCATCGACGACCTCAAGGAGGTGCTCCAGATATTCTGACGACCGCGCCGCCGACGGCGCACCATTTTACGGACAACGGGTGCCGGCATGTGTTTTCATGCCGGCACCCGTTGTCGTTTATGTTCTTTTAACCCAAATCGGTCATCTTTTCCTAGTCGGTTATCTCCAACCAGCCTATCTATCTTCCAGGCGGAGAGAGGTATCTACCAGCACAAGCGTAGTCCAAACTTGATCCCAGCTCAGTTCACACCAGCTTTTAATCAGTTACGTTCTATCTTATTCACGATACTTTCTGTGGTTTGCTTCTAAGCTTGTGCTCCTACGAAAAGTTTAACGGACTATTGGAAAATATAGACCTGTACTAAAAAATTAAGCCACGGACTTATGCAACTGTACTCCTATTTTATTTTTTCAGTTATAGCTTTTACGATATTGTACACTTCTGTCAATTTATCTAGTATTTTATCGGTGTCATTCTCTTTTATCACAGGAATATGAAGGTAAATTCGCGTAGGAGCATTTTCAGGATGTTCATCAAGTTCGCAACCAGGAAACGATTCTGACAACGCCTCGCGGTAGGGTTCATAATGCTTGCGATTCCAAACAGTAATGTAAATGCCAAAGACTCCAAGTGGATTTTCGAATGAGCCTTGTTTAAAGGAAGCCTCTATACCAAGTCGGTTGGTATCTTTGTTAAATTCAACACCTAAGTCCCAACCTTGCCAAGCCCACCAGTCTGCTCCAGTACGAGCTTTTATCAAGATTAGGAGTTCCCCTATGCGTTCTTTGCGAAGCTGTTGAATTTGGTTTTCAAATTTTTGATACTCGGCTTTTAGCCAATTAATTTGGCGTCGGTTCTCGTAAAAGAAGCGTTTTAGTTCCATATTATTAGTTGAGTAGCGATTTTCGATTGTGCGGATAAAATCAAAAAGGAATACCAGATAGGACTGGTCTGCATTGAGTGCATAAGTCCCTAAGTTCTTTTTTATAGTGTCAAAAAGAGTACGGTAATTAACATAGTAATAGTCATATTGTTTTATTTTGCCTATCTCTGCGGAATCGGTTATAGGACGAGCAGAAAGTAGCACAAAGATATGGTTGGAACGTGTACTATAGGTTTTCTTGATATGACCGACATAACTTTTCAAAGGGTTGTAGAGAGATGCGCCTATCTTATTTTCTATTGCTATGACAAAATCATCGGCAACGACAGTGATGTCGATGAATTTGCGGTCCTCCGTAGCTTCTTCAGTGATTACTTTTGTATCGTTGAGTGAAAACGACAAATCTTCTTTACCTACGACTTCGAGTAAGGAAGATAAGAATAGACCTCTGAGACCATGGCATGCATTTGGCGTGAGGAAAAATCGCAGGATTTGACTACAACGCTCCTCAAACCTATCGCCTCCCATCTGGCAAATCTCCATAAAAGTTGGATTGGAGTTCATCTTTGGAAGCGACAAGAACTTTTGAAGTAAGGTGTTAAACACCTCGGATTCATTATGCAAATTTGACATTATCTCCACCTGTTTTTTTTAGATTAGCGACATCAAAAGAACTGAGTCGAGTGCAGTTAATAAATTTGACATGAGCACCCGACGCTTTTGCGGCTTTAACAATATCAGTAATTAGCGAAGAACCTTTACTATTGTCGCATGTGAGATTCGCACCTTTCTTGACAAGGTCAAGTGTGCCGAAGTCAGTAGGGAACACACGTTCAAGAGTAACTTGTCCCGGAGCTTGCGAAGTATATTGAGCAAGGATGCTTGGCTGCACCCCGTCAATATTGAATAGTATAATTTCTGAGCCGGACTGTTTTGCTTTCCGAGCACATTCTCCGAAATTCTGCATCTGTTTGAAATCAATGCGAACGTCTTTACCTGCGGCTAAGTCGTTGTTAATGTTTGTCATGTTCATTACCATCGTACCTTAAATTAGCAGACATATAATTTTACAAGAAAGCAAGTCTTTGGATAACAATAAATTATCCAATGCTTGCATGTGTCAGGAAATTCACTTACCTTAGTGCTGCTTTAAACTCAAATAAAGAATATCTGACATATGGCAAAGGTAAACATAAAATCTGAGAAAATCACTCCTTTCGGAGGAATTTATTACGCAAGGCTTTTTATGCGCTTTCACTTGACAAAGTCATCAACGGCACTCTTTCGGTGACAGGTACACCTACCGCTGCATCATAACCAATGACTGGGACAGTGAAGAGAAGGACGTTATCGAAACATACAACAAGCGTGGGGCGAGAGAGCGCGACTTCGACCGTCTCAACAATGATTTCGGATGGAAGCATCTGCCATGCTCCTTCTTGAACGAGAACACCGTGTACATGA
>OLGE01000141.1_pt1 | contig 84888 bp, 55 predicted proteins | sample 1605151 | NCBI WGS metagenome assembly OLGE01 (sample SAMEA3888912, study PRJEB22519) | human gut metagenome | biome: human gut; feature: human-associated habitat; material: faeces | place: Denmark | collected 2010
ATTTATAATATATATTTGCAGCCCGAACATTAAAACATTTAAATTATGAAGATGAAAAAAGAATACATTTCACCCTCAATTCAAGTGTTGCAGATTGTGATAGATAATATTTTAAGTGGAAGTGGTGAGGAAAATTCGTTTCCTGGTATGGATGGAGGTAATAACGGATTGCCTTCTGATCCTCGTTATAGTAGTTACGATTATAGCGAAGAAGAATCTGACGAAGCCGTTTACAGCAAAACCAACGTCTGGGGATATTGACCGGCTTGCGTTTTCAGGATATTAATATCAGCACACAGGATAACAACTTATTTATAGCACAATATTTTTATATGAGAAACATCATGTTGGCAGCTTGTCTTGCGGCATGCTGTTATTCTTCTGCTTATGCAGGAAAAGCTGACAGTCTGGATATATTCCGTACTGTCGATCTGCGTGAGGTGATAGTATCTGTAAATCGTGATCAGACACGTAAGATAAACACTCCGCAGCACATTGTGAGCGTTCCCAAAAGCTATATCGATTACGCCAACAAGCAGTCTACGGCCGACTTGCTCGGTGAAACCGGTCATGTGCTTGTGCAGAAGAGCCAGCAGGGTGGGGGCAGCCCCATACTCCGTGGCTTTGAGGCGTCGCGCATCCTTCTTGTTGTTGATGGCATAAGGATGAACAACCTTATATACAGAAGCGGTCATCTGCAGAATTGTCTTACCGTCGATCAGTTTGCATTGAAAAACATGGAGGTGCTTTTCGGGCCGTCGTCGCTCAACTACGGTTCCGACGCTTTAGGCGGGACAATCGTGTTCAACACACTTTCGCCAACCCTTGCTGCCGACGGAGCATCCTCTACAAGCGAGGAACACGCTGTCGTGAGATACGGCAGTGCCAACAATGAAGGTACGGCGCATGTGGATTTCAATTACGGTACGGATAAGTTCGCGTCGCTCACATCGTTCACGTTCAGTAACTTCGGTGACCTGCGTGCCGGAACCAACCGCAATCCGTTCCTGCCCGATGATGATAATTATATAAAGAGCGACATCTACGTTCAGCCGCAGAACGGCAAGGACGACATCCTGTTGTATAACGACAAACCGCAGCTACAGAAGCGTTCGGGTTATCTGCAGTACGACTTCATGCAGAAACTACTCTACAAGCCCAATGCTCGACAGTCGCACATGATTAATTTCCAGCTGTCAAACACCAACGACTTCAACCGCTACGACCGTCTGAGCGTCACCGAGATTAAGAACGATGAGTTGCGCCCTAAGTTTGCCGAGTGGTACTACGGTCCGCAGTTCCGCCTCATGGCTGCCTATCAGTATGACGGGCGCGAGCTGCTCGGAGCCGACAAGGTGCATCTTACTTTGGCCTATCAGAACGTGAAGGAGAGCCGCCACGACCGCAAGTTCCAGAAAGAAGAACTGTACAACAACTGGGAGAACGTGAACATTGTATCGCTCAACAGCGACTGGATAAAGTATATGGATAGTCATAAACTGCATCTCGGTATCGACGGTACGCTGAGTTTTCTGAAGTCAACAGCCAACACCGAGAACGTGCTGACGGGTGAGACTTCGTATAACACCACGCGCTATCCTGACGGCCATAACAGCATGCACACCATCGAAGCGTTCGCCACCCACGTGTGGAACATCAGTCCGAAATGGAGCATGCACGACGGCATCCGCCTTGGCTATGCCACCACATATTCCAGTGTGCTCGACGTGGAGGAGTTCCCCTTCTTCGGCGGCGACAGCCAGCGCAAGAACAATCTGACATACAGCGCGGCATTCGGCATGAACTGGCTGCCTACAAAGACATGGAAGATAGCCATGTCGGCATCCACCGCCTACCGCGTGCCGAACATCGACAACACTTCAAAAGTGTTCGACTCAAAGGTCAGCACCGTGACAATCCCCAACAAGGACATACGTCCGGAGAAGACCGTTTCGCTCGACCTTAACATAACAAAGCACATAGATGATGTGCTGACATGGGAGAATGTGATATACGGCACCTACTATTTCGACGCCATAACCACCGCGCGCGGCACGTTCATGGGCGACAGCCAGATGGAATATCAGGGCGAGATGTGCGACGTCTATACATACACCAATGCCAAGAAGGCGGCGCTCTGGGGCTTTTCTTCAAGCCTTACTGCCACTCCGTCGCGCCAGACCGAGCTTTACGCTTCGTTCAATTATACCTACGGCCGCATACTCGGAGGCGAGAAGAAACAGCCGCTCGACCACATACCGCCAATCTACGGACGTGTGGGTGCGGCATGGCTCACGGCTGACGGTCGCGGACGTTTCGACATATATGCCCTGTATAACGGCAAGAAATCGGTTGACGACTACAATATGGACGGCGAGGACAACATCGACTACGCCACCGTGAAGGGTGCCGACGGTGAGGGTATGCCGGCTTGGTTCACGCTCAACATCAAGGGCAGCTACACCATTAACCGTTACATCGCCCTGCAGGCCGGCGTGGAAAACATACTCGACACCGAGTACCGCGTGTTCTCATCGGGCATCAATGCTCCCGGACGCAATGTTTATGCAGCCGTAAGAATGACATTCTGACACGCAACATATCAGGCACAAACATTTTCTACATATTCATAGTTCTTTGTCAAAGGTGGAGACGTGTCGCCGTCTTCCGTGTGAACGGATAAGGCAGACGTGTTTCCACCTCTTTTTTGTAGTGTGCTGCCAAGTCAAAAAACGGTGCGGCACGATGCTTTTCACGATTCACCGTATAAACGGTGCGGGAAGGTTTTTAGTAAAACTCTATTGATATGCTTACAATTTTTCTTGACTAATTTTTGACAAAATAAATTCAGAAAATAGGTGTAAGAGTATGTTAAATCCGGCGTTATAAAGGGTATTTAGGGCGGTATCGTATTTTGATATACTCAGTCTGATAGTCCGGAAAAGTTCGTTTCACGTTCTGATAATGCCCATTTCAGCATACGATAAAGCCCATATTAGGGTGCGAAATGGTGCTTTTCGTCCTCCGAAATGGGCTTTATTGCATGCCGGAATGGTGCATATCACAAAGCGATAAAATACCCCTTTAATGCAAATTATTGATATTCAATATATTATAAAAACCTCTCATAATTCGCGTATTTGCGTCCGAAGGAGAGCTGCTTTGCAAATACTCGCTTATTTTTCGGGGTAGAACCGGAAACTAAGGTGTAAAAATCAAAATTCGGTTACAATCTGAAAGTTGCCTGTATTGACCCATTGTTTCACTCGGTAGTAGGTGTTTCGCCCTGGCGTTCTGTCCTGTATTTCTGCGGAGACATGCCCGCGTTGCTTTTGAAGAATTTGCCGAATGCCGATTGGTCGGAGAAATGCAGCTTGTCGGCAATCGCCTGTATTGGCAGGTCTGTGCCGACGAGCATGCGGCAGGCTTCGGCATACAGCATACCGGTGATGAAGTAGCCCGCGGTCTTTTGCGTCACTTTCCTTATGACGCGCGACAGATATGTGGGAGAGATGGACAGCCGGCGGGCGTAGAACTCTATGTAGTGCTCCTCGCGGTAGTGCTGTATGAGCAGCATGATGAAGCTGTGGAAGAGCGTCTCGTTGTGGTTCAGTGCAGGCGGCAGGGCGTTCACACGCTCTTCCACCAACTCGAGCATCTGTAGCAACAGGGCATGCATTAGATGGTTGATGATGCTTTCCTGATAGACATACGGTTGCATTATGGCTTCCGAAATCTGCTGCATCGAGGCCGTCACATGCTCGGTCTGACTCTCGTTCAGATGCAGGATGGGGCGCGTGGTGCGGCAGAAGAACAGCGTGTAAGACTGGTATGGTTCGAAAGTGGATATCATGTGCTCGAACAGACTGCGCTCGCACATCAGGTCCATAGCCTCAAAGTCGCTGCTCTGGCCGGTGATGGCTACCAGCGTGCTTGGCGAAAGAAGCAGCATGTCGCCGCGCCCGACGGTGCACTCCCGGTAGTTTATCGAGAACACGGCAGTGCCCGACTTCACCGCTATAAACGAGAAAATGTCGGCATAGGCAGGCGATATGGTGTCGATATTCACCAGTCGGTTGTCCATGCGGAAGCACGCTATGCGGTTTTTATAAACCTCTTTCACCTTATGATAGGCCATAAGGTCGCTCAGTCTTATTATCCTTTCTTTCATCATTATTTGTATATATGTAAGCCATATCGGCCGTTCCTGCCGTAGCACATTGCCGCGGTTGTCAGGCGTTGAGGCTGCGGTCATGGTGCAAAGATAGCTGTTGTTTCGCATTTAACCAATTCTAATCATCTTTTTAACAGCGGGTGTTGGATTTGATTTGCGAACTTTGCACGTTGTAAACAAAGGATAAAAACTAACTGTATATGACAAGAATATGGATTTATCTGGGAGCGGCTATGCTCCTTGCCGTATGCACGCAGCGTGTTGCGGCACAGAAAGAAATAACCATTCACAACGCGGCCGGTAAGGAGATGAAGGTCGCCATGCGCAAGGCATTGCCGGTGACAGCCGACCGTGTGCGCTATCCGGGTTTCAAACAGGAGACTCTTGTGCTGAAGGCAGGAAGCATACGCCGTGAGGGAGCGAAACCGCTCACCTGCGACATTCTGCTCGAGCGCGATGTACCTGTGAAACTGCGCGACGGCGTGACAATCTATGTTGATGTGTTCCGCCCTGTTGACGGCAAGAAGTGTCCGGCAATAATGGCATGGAGCCCTTATGGTAAGGAAGTTGGCGGACAGATGCTCGACGATGTTCCCATGCGTGCCGGAGTGCCGATGAATGCCACGTCCGGACTTGAGAAATTCGAGGGTCCCGATCCCGCTTATTAGGTGGCACACGGCTATGCTGTGGTCAATGTGGACAAGCGCGGAGCGTATATGTCTGAAGGCAACCTGCTGTATTGGGGACACGAGGACGCGCTTGACGGTTGCGACGTTATAGAGTGGATAGCCTCGCGCGACTGGTGTACGGGTAAGGTAGGAATGTCCGGCAACTCATGGCTCACCGTTTCGCAGTGGTTCATAGCTGCCGAGAAACCCAAGCATCTTGCTGCCATAGCTCCGTGGGAAGGTTTCTGCGACCACTACCGCGAGTCGGGCACACGCGGAGGAATACCTATGCCGGAGTTCCCGGAGATGATAGCCGAGACATTTTCTTCGGCTCACGGAATGTTGGAGGACCAGCCCCGCATGATTGTCGAGAAACCTTTCATGTGCGACTATTGGGAGGACAAGGCTGCCAAGGTAGAGAACATCGACATACCTGCATACGTTGTGGCAAGCTATACCAACTCTGTTCACACGCACGGTACGTTTGCCGGCTACCGCCGTATGGCTTCTAAAGAGAAGTGGCTGCGTGTACACAACACTCAGGAGTGGTATGATTACTACACACCAGAGAATGTGGAAGACCTGCGCCGCTTCTTCGATCACTATCTGAAAGGCATTGACAACGGATGGGAAAAGACGCCGAGAGTGCGCCTGTCGGTGCTCAATCCTGGTGGAAAGGACATCGTGGGCCGTCCTGAAAACGAGTTCCCGTTGGCACGCACGCAGTATGAGAGACTCTATTTGTCGGCTTCTGACAGCACACTTCAGACATCACTGCCTGCTAAGGAGGCTGTAAATGTCTATCGTTCGGAGGATGAGAATCATCAGGTGACATACCGTTATCGTATGGATAAGCCGACAGAGATCACCGGATATATGAAGCTTCATCTGTGGGTGGCTGCTCCCGACAACGACGATATGGATCTTTCGGTGAGCGTTGAGAAGCTGTCGAAAGACGGAAAACCTCTTCCCGACAAGACTGGTAGTCTGATTGCGGCTACGGGTATGATGCGTGTGTCGATGAGACAGTTGGATGAGGCTAAGAGCACTGAGGCTGAACCGTACTATCCGTTCACAACCGAACAGAAGCTGAAACCGGGCGAGATTGTGCCTGTGGAAATAGAGATATGGCCAATGGGATTGCTGTTCGACAAGGGCGAGATACTGCAACTTACCGTAGGAGCATACTATCCTGCAAAGGCTGACATACCGTTCGGCTCGGCACCAATCTCAATACCGAAAGAAGGATATACATATATGCCGGGACAGAACGTGGAGAAAATGACCATCGGCGGCAACGCTACCGAGTGTGCCGATGCCAATGAGGTTGTCAAGTCTCCGGCAACTCACAATGTGGGCAGACACTGCATATACACCGGCGGAAAGTATGACAGCTATCTGTATGTGCCGGTAATACCGGCGAAATGATGCCTGATGCGCGGTCGCTTACCGCAGCCGGACATTGCAAAATACATTTCCAAAATATAAGGGAGGGGCTTTTCTGCCTCTCCCTTTCTTGTTCATCGTTATTGTTATTTGGTATATGTTTATATTATACTATAGAGTTATCAGTATAATATATATGTGGATTCTGCCTATTCAACTTTGTCCGTCATCTCTTTCTTAATCTTGATTAGCATATCAGTCTGCTCGTTCTCCGGCAAGTGGGCGAGATTATTCACGCATCCCAACATGGCTGCTCCACCGAAATGTAACGACTTGAGATATTCGATTTTATCCGGTGTTACGCCGCCGAGAGCAATTACTTTTTTGTCTATTATACCACGGGCCGCCGCATTTTTTAATGTAATATCGTTAAATGCGGACGAATATCCCTGTTTGGATATGCTGTCGAATATCGGACTTAAAAATACATAATCACAGACAGGTTTGTATTTTTCTACTTCTTCCAGCGAGTGGCACGAACGGCTGATGTGGCCGTGGTAATCGGTGGGGATGTCGCTTCGGCGTGCGTTTAGGTGTATGCCGTGCAGACTGTATTGTGTGGCAAGCTCAAAGAAATCGTGTATTATTATGTGCCTGTAATCCTCTTCCGGCATCTGGTCGAGCAGTCTTGAGCAGTCATCCGCGGTTGCACCGGGCTTGCGAAGGTGTATATAATCAACGCCGCAGACTATCAGACGGTGAAGGAATGATGCCTCATCGGTAAAGAAAAAAGGAGATGTGACTACAATCCAAAGCATTTTCAGGGTATTGTAAGTGTTGGTTTTGAAAAACTCCGGACACCGAACGATATTGTCGGTATCCGGAGTTGTTGGTTATTATTTCAGTTTGTTGATGATGAGTTCGGCCACTTTCTTTCCTGACATAAGCATTCCGCCGAAGATAGGTCCCATGCGTGGGGTGCCACTTACGGCAGAGGCTGCCATACCGCAGACGTAGAGTCCCGGATATATCTCCTTTGTTCCGTTCACCACTTCTTCTTCTCCTGCGACAACATCCAGAGAGCGTTCGCCTATGACATCGCCCGTGTCAGTGGCAAGGCGTATGCCGTTCTTGCGTGCGACGGTCTTACACATCTCGCTGTCGTGGCCTGTTCCGTCAATCACACATTTTGCCATGATGTTCAGCGGATCTACATGCAGACCTTCGCGCAGCACCGGTGTCCAGTTTACAACGACACCGCTTACTACATTGTTCTTGAAGACAACATCCTCAACAGAATAGCAGTTGAAGATTGTTGCGCCGGCATGTACAGCCTTGTAGAGCAGTGCTGAGGTGCTTTCTACAGAATCCATGACGTAGAGTCCGTCGCCGTATGGCTTATAATTTATATCAAAATCTTTTACTATATCGATAGCCTCTTCCTGAACGACAATCTGATTGAACATCATTGCGCCGCCCCACATACCGCCGCCCGGCGACAGCTTGCGGTCGAACTGCGCAACCTTCAGACCGGCTTTCGCAAGATAATAGGCTGCAACTATTCCGGAAGGGCCTCCGCCTACTATTGCCACATCAATGTCGAGATTTCTTTCCAATTTCTCAAAGTAGGTACTTATAATACCTTGTGAAACTTTCTTTTCTATCATTTTTGTTTATGTTATTAAATTGGTAATTCTGGATTTATTTCTTTTGTCAGTTGTTTTCGTCACAATCTTTTATTGTTTGACTGATACGCATTGCGCAGAAGTTAGGTCCGCACATGGTGCAGTATTTTCCTCCTACGTGGTTCGCCGTCTTGTAATATTCGAGTGCGCGTTCCGGGTCAAGGCTCAGATTGAACTGATCTTTCCATCTGAATTCGTATCTTGCCTTGCTCAATGCGTTGTCGCGTACAATGGCACCGGGGTGCATTTTTGCAAGGTCGGCGGCATGTGCGGCCAGTTTATAGGTTACCACACCTGTGCGCACGTCGTCGCGGTCGGGCAGGGCAAGGTGCTCTTTCGGTGTCACGTAGCACAGCATGGCCGTTCCGAGCCATCCTATCTGTGCCGCACCTATCGCGCTTGTTATGTGGTCGTAGCCGGGCGCAATGTCCGTAACGAGTGGTCCGAGAGTGTAGAACGGAGCATTATGACATTTTTCTATCTGGCGCTGCATGTTCTCCGGAATCTTGTGCATGGGCACATGTCCTGGACCTTCGATGAATGCCTGTACGTTTTTAGCCCACGCACGCTCTACCAGTTCGCCCATCGTGTCAAGTTCGGCAAACTGTGCGCGGTCGTTGGCATCGTATATACTGCCCGGACGCAGACCGTCGCCGAGCGATATGGCAACGTCGTATTGTGCGCAGATGTCGCAGATATCGTCGAAATGTTCGTATAGGAAACTTTCCTTCTGATGCATCTGACACCATTTTGAAATGATACTTCCGCCGCGGCTTACCATGCCGGTCATGCGGTTGTCCGCAAGGTGTATGTTCTGAAGACGTATTCCGCAATGGATCGTGAAATAGTCAACTCCCTGCTCACACTGTTCTATAAGCGTGTCGCGGAACAGCTCCCAGCTGAGGTCTTCAGCGTGACCGTTCACCTTTTCCATGGCCTGATACATGGGCACAGTGCCTACCGGAACCGGACAGTTGCGTATTATCCACTCGCGGGTCTCGTGTATGTTTGCTCCGGTTGACAGGTCCATAAGTGTGTCTCCGCCCCATTTGCAGCTCCATACCGCTTTCTCCACTTCTTCGTCAATGCTTGAGGTTGTGGCGGAGTTGCCTATGTTGGTGTTGATTTTTACAAGGAAGTTGCGTCCGATAATCATCGGCTCAGACTCCGGATGATTGATGTTTGCCGGTATGACGGCACGTCCTGCGGCCACCTCGTCGCGCACAAACTCCGGAGTTATGTGCGTGTCTATGCCAAGCTCGGCACAGTTCATGTTCTCGCGTATGGCCACATATTCCATTTCCGGGGTCACAATGCCCTGCTTGGCATAATACATCTGGCTCACCTGACATCCTTTCTTGGCTCTCAACGGCAGCGTGATGTGCTCAAAGCGCAGGCTGTCAAGCGAGTGGTCGTCGCGGCGCATACGTCCGTATTCAGACGATATCTCTTTAAGACGTTCCACACCTCCACGCTTCATAATCCACGCTTCACGCATACGAGGCAGTCCTTTTTTGACGTCTGTTTCTATGTTCGGGTCGCTGTAAGGACCGCTTGTGTCGTAAATGTAGATTGATGGATTCTTACGTTCAACGCGCTTTCCGTCCTTTACAGATACTGTCGGCATCTGGTGTACGACGCGCATTCCAACGTTGATTTCAGGATAGAGACGTCCTTTAAGATAGACTTTCTCTGAACCGGGATAAGTTATTTTTATTTTATTCTCCATTGGTTTATGGTTTTAAGCAAAGTACATTAAGATGTCTCGCCGTACTTTACTGTTTTCAGATTTGCGGTTGTTTATTCTTTATTGGTTAATTGTCTTATGACTTTTTTCATTTCGTCAACAGGGCTTTCGGCACGTAGTATGCTGCCGCTGAGTGCTATTCCTGACACTCCGGCCGACAACAGGCACGGTATGTCGTCGCAGGTTATGCCTCCTATAGCCACTAAAGGCAGGCTGATTCCGGCCTCTTTCATCTGTGAAAGTATGTTTTTATAGCCTCCCATGCCAAGCATCGGCGCAAGATTCTTTTTCGTTGTGGTGAATCGGAACGGTCCGCATCCTATGTAGTCGGCACCTTCTGAGACTATGCGCCGTATGTCGTCGAACGTGTTTGCGGTGCATCCTATGATGAAGTCGGGACCGGTCAGCCTGCGGGCTTCGGCAACAGGCATGTCGTTTTTCCCGAGATGCACACCGTCAGCTCCTATACGCAAGGCCAGCTCTACGTGGTCGTCTATTATGAATACGGCACCTCTGCGTCTGCATTCAGGTATTAGTCTGAGTGCTGTTTTCTCTATTTCGTCCTCGTCGGCATCCTTCATGCGCAGCTGAATCCAACGGCAACCGCCTTCAAGAGCCATCATTGCCGAGTCTAAATAAGAATATTTGTCTGTGAAATGGGTTATGAACTGTATATTGACAGGTGGTGGACATGATGGCGAACCGGATAAAGCATAGTGCTTTATTCTGGATGTTGTGCATTTACAGCCTGGTGTATTGTTTACCGTTAGGCAAGCCACAGGTTTATAAAAATGATTCACCGGCCCGTGTCCGTTGCCTACATGTATGTCTGCACCGGCCTTCAGCGCTTCCGTAAGATAGTTCTTCGCACAGCGTACAGCCTGTTCAAGTGACATACCCCGGGCTGCAAATGCGGCTATTGCCGAAGAAAGTGTGCATCCGGTGCCGTGAGTATTGTTTGTATCAACGGTCTCCGACGACAGACAAATGCGCTTTATGTCATCACCGTTTTTAATATACAGATAGTCGTTTTTGGTCTTTCCGTCTATGTGTCCGCCCTTTATCAGCAGCGCTTTTACGCCGTAAGCAAATATAGCCTGAGCTATAATGTCAACATCGTTCTGAATGTCCTCACCGCTTTTGTATATTTCTTTTCCCGCCAATACACAGGCTTCGGGAATGTTGGGCGTCACAATATCTGCTATCGGCAACAGGCGTTCTCTCATTATGTCCAGCGCGTCGGGCTGCATGAGCGAGCACCCGCTTGTTGAAACCATCACCGGATCGACCACCAGAAATGCAGGTTTGTGTCTGTTCAATGCCTTGACAACGGCGTCAAGAGTCTCGGCATCGTTCACCATTCCTATCTTGACTGCGTCGATGTGTATGTCCTCCATCACAGTCTCAATCTGATCGTAAACAACTTGTGGCGGCAGTTTGTGCACATATTTCACGCCGACAGTGTTTTGCACTGTTACGGCTGTAATGGCAGAAGTGCCGTACACCCCTAATGCGGAGAATGTCTTTAAGTCGGCCTGAAGACCTGCACCGCCTGACGGGTCAGACCCCGCAATTGTCAAAGCTGAAAGATATCGTTCCATCTTTTTCTACATTTATTGTAACAATGTACCACAAAGATGGAACGTGTAAAAACGTATTGAAATATAAAAGATATGATGTTGTCAAAATCCCAGCGTCAGCATTACCTGTACTGGTGCAATGTGTATCTTCTCAGCCACATACGACAACGTGTCGTAGGGCACCACCTTTTGAGTACATCCGCAAAGGTAACGCAATAAAATGTAAGGACAAAATTTTTATGTTATTTTATTATTTGAAGTAACAAATATCTTTTATCTTGCACTTTTCTGTTTCATAATGCCGGTTTGTCAGGTCAGCATCCAGTACCGTCTATATTGCATGCGTTGCCTTTTACCTTGCCGGGTGCTTGCAGACCTGCCTCTTCAGGACGGAAAGTTATGGTTCCGTCTTCAAGCACGAAACACGGTATTCCTACGGCACCGACTCTTTTCATGACATCGAAAACCGGACTTTTGTCGCGCAGCCGCAAGAATTCTTTCAGATTGCGGACATGCTTGCCTATATCAATCACTTCATATTTGTTGTTGCCATACACTTGTTCTTTCACGAATGTACAGTCGGGACATGTGTCCATGACGAAAATCTTGATCATGATAATTATGCTTTTAAATATTAATATAACTATTTATTGATATGGCCCAATCAGTCTTTTCCCGATGATAAGGCCAGTAACAGTGTTCTGAAACAGACTTTATCACGGTCCGACAGAGCCCATATCAGCATTGCCACAACACTGTGATCATTGCGTATCAATTTATCCCATGTACTCCAGAAAAGCCTCAACCTGCCGCTGAAGGTCGGCCGATTGCCGTTCTGTCAGGTTTACGATACCGGTGGCCCATGCATCGTTGTCAAGCTGCACGCCGGTCTGTGGCTCGGTCATCACATCCGCGTTTATGTATGGAAGCGTGAGCAGCTCGACAAGTTTCTCGCGGCATTTTGCCGTACCGCTGCCACCTCCGGCACCGCTTAGCGCGATTTTCTTACCGCTTATTGCAAGTGGTGTCAGTCTGTCGCCTGCCACGAGCGGGCGTGAAAGCCAGTCTATCAGGTTCTTCAGATGGCCGGGATAGCTGTAGTTGTACTCAGGAGTGAAAATCCAAAGACCGTCGGCCTCTTCAATTTTCTTGCGTATTGATGAGACCGCTTCGGGCGCGGGAAACTCCACGTCCTGATTCATCATCGGGAGATTTGAGTAGTCGAGATACTCCACCGTCGCGCGTCCGTCAATCATTTTCTCGGCTATTGCAGCCAGTTGTCTGTTGAACGATTCCTTCCGTAAGGAACCTATGATGAATAATATTTTCTTCATTGCCTTATCTTTTTGTCCAGTTCTTTTCTTATCCATGCCATTATCACGCTCACGGCATATTCCTGTTCTTCGGCTGTAAGCTCATGTCCGGCAGGAATGTGATGCCATTTTGCAAAGCAACCTCTGCAACAGCAGGCTGTGGCGTGCTGTGCTATGAATACGGGATGGCCGTGCATAGGCGTCTGTTTGCCGTCGTTGGCTATGTAGGCCGGGGCAAGACGTCGTGCCACAAAGTCCATCGCATGCCGGCGTATGGCGTCCATGCCTTTTGACCTGATGTATTCTGCATCCTTGTCTGAAAGATGAAATCTGCTGCGAAACTTCGATTGAGAAAGTCTTTCGAATAGTTTTGTATGGTCGTAACGGTCGTCCGGCTCGTCGTCGGCCACTGTTTCTTCCGGAAACAAGGACAGTTGTTGCCCTATATCGTGTCTTACTCTCATTGTTCAATGCAGGTTTTTTGATTGTCTTATGCCAGGAAAGGCGAGATGACATTCTGCAGTGCGTTCAGCGGCATGGCTCCGCTCTGACGCCACAATATCTTCTTATCCTTGAAAAGAATCATTGTCGGGACAGACTGTATCTGGAATTGATTGGCTACGGCCTGATTCTTGTCAATGTCTATTTTTATGATGCGTAACTTGTCGCCAAGCGCTGCCTTCAGCTGTTCAAGGATGGGATGCATCATCTTGCATGGTCCGCACCAAGTCGCGAAGAAATCTACCAATACAGGCTGATTTGTAGAAATAACGTCGTTGAATGTTTCCATATTATATGTTCTTAAATGTTGAATATTACTTCTTTTCCAAATGGGAGCAATGAAAGCTTTGCCATCTTGAAGTGTTGTCGAGCAAAAGGAATGCCAATTATCGTGATGAACAGCAGAATGCCGAACACTATGTGAGTGAGCCATGCCGCCAATCCGCCGCACAGAATCCACACCACATTGAGAACCATGCTCAGACATCCGTAGGATGAGTCGTCGCTTCTCACTTCCGCGCCGAACGGCCACAGGCAGAGCATTCCTATCTTGAAGGTCTGGTATGCAAACGGTATGCCGATAATGGTGATGCAGAGTGCCAGGCTGCCTACGAAATAGCAGCACGCGGCTTCCAGACCTCCGAAGAGCCACCATAACAAATTTCCTATTATGCGCATAATGTTTTTATTCTATTATTTTGTCCAAAGATGCTGTCGTCTCACCGGGAAGTATGGTCTTGAAATGCGAGAATATCCTCATGCGTGACGCTTGCGGACTTCTTTTTACGCGGCACGAGTCGCTGCCGAACAACTGCTCGGGCGTTGTCAGCAGCGCCAGTCCCCAGCCATACTGACGGCCGTGCTTGTCGTGGGGATATACGAAATCCTCGGTTACGATATATCCGGCCATTTGCAGTTTGGTTATAAAGCTGTCGAACCGGCTGCGCATGTTCCTCCCGGTGAATCCGCATGCGGTGCGAAGATCGCGCGTAATCATGCTGCCATGTTCTTGCAGTGTGAGCAGAATGGCCTCCTCTATGCTTCCCGGTGAAGGCTTGGGCCTGGCGTAACGTCGCCAGTTGCAGAAGTCGGGCCACCATTTCCTGCTTATAAAGGCGGCCTTGCCCTTGAAGAATTTACCATAGGCACAACCGCTCTCTTGTATCACTGAGCCTTTCCACTCCCACAACGGCCATTCCCAGCCTCCTTCCGGAAGTGGGGTGTACTGACAATCCTCATCGACAATTTCTTCGGCCGACCATCCGTTAACGTCAGACGACAGCAACGGCAGAAATCCTATCTCGTCAACAAAGGCAGTCAGTTCTGCGCAATTATGTATTTCCGGATATTCCATCATTTGTCTGTGTGTTATGTCGGGTCTAAGTATTGATGCTCGGATATGTATCGTTTGTCTGTGGTCCGTCATTATCATCACGTATGGTTGGTAGATGTGATTCATGCCACATAGTAGAAACTTTCTCCGGCTGTTATGCTGAATACAAAAATACAATAAATAAAGAGAAAAACATAGTTTATCGTCGAAAATAAGATTCGAAATCGGTATAATATTTTTGAACTCGGCCTTGAAAGAATGTGTCAGAATATCGGTCTGTCGGCGGTTTATGATGTATGCGTACATACGACGTTGTGGAGTAAAATATTCGTAAAGATGATGTCTGGTAAGAATAAAAACAGTAATTTTGCACCTCATTAATCAAGAAATAAAAACAAAAGATATGTTCAAGGATAGCATGACGTTAAAACAGTGGATGTCATTAATAGGCCTTACGTGCGCGGCTTTCATATTCAATACCTCAGAATTCATCCCCATAGGATTGCTTTCGGACATTGCGGAGGATTTCTCTGTCACAGAGGCTAAGGCGGGTATGATAATATCCGTTTATGCTTTTGTCGTCATGCTGGTGTCATTGCCGCTCATGATCTTTGCGTCTAAGTTCGACCTGAAGAAATTAATAATATCCGTCATCTTCCTGTTCACAGTGTTCCAGCTGCTGTCGGCCGTGTCTTCAGGTTACGGCATGCTCATGATGTCAAGAATAGGAGTGGCTTGCGCACATTCCATCTTTTGGTCTATAGTGTCACCTTTGGCTGTGCGCACGGTGCCAGAGAAGTTCAAGAACACGGCGTTGAGCATGATTGTCGTGGGTACTTCGGTGGCAATGATATTCGGACTTCCCATCGGACGTATGATAGGTCTGTACATAGGATGGCGCATGACGTTCCTGTGTATCGGCATATTCTCGTTTGTTCTCATGCTGTATCTCATGCCGGTGTTGCCCAAGACACCGAGCCGCGGGCGCTTCTCTGTCAGGAAACTGCCTGTGCTGTTCAAAAGTCCCATGCTGACAAGTCTGTTTGTCCTGTCGTTCGCAATAGCCACATCATACTACACGGGATACAGTTACATAGAACCGTTCATGAAACAGGTGGCCGGAATGTCCGACAGTCTGATTACGATGACGCTTATGATATTCGGCGGAATGGGAATAGTAGGCAGTCTGGCTTTCTCAAAACTGTATTCCACATACACTTACCGTTTCACCAATGTCGTCATAATTTGCGCTGTCGGATGTCTTATGCTGTTGAGGCTTTCGGCGTACAGCAGCGTTACGGTCATACTGCTATGCTGTGTGTGGGGCGTCATATTCACGGCGTCTAATGTCTTGCTACAGGCCGAAATAATAAATAATTCTCCCGCTGAGGCTGTCTCTGTCTCGATGTCAATATTCTCAGGATTGTTTAATCTTGGCATCGGATGCGGAACCTATATCGGCGGTGTGGTATGTACGCATGCGTCGATATCGGGCGTGGGTTATGCCGGCGGAGTGGTGGCTTTGCTCACATTCGTTTATTGGCGGAGACATGTCGTAAAGGCGATAAGAAAAAGATGATTGGCAGTGCTGTACACGTCGGGGTATGTAATGGCTGAAAATTTCAGACCGACGGGTAGTGATGTAAACCTGGACGGCGCGTTTCCCCGTGAGTGATATGTTCGCGTTGCAATAATCGGTGAGTCGTCTCCGCAAGGCCGGTGCGGGTATTCCGTATCTTTACTCTTGCCTCATCTCTGTGTCTTTAGTGAAAATGTACGGGGCGTACTTACGATTTTTCTTGATTTTATTTTGACAAAATAAATTCGGAAAAGAGATGTGAACGAATGTTAAATTCTGCGTTGCGGAGACTGTTTCCGCACATACGGTCCTTTCATATACCCTGTGTTGTAGTCCTGAATCATTCATTTTACATTCCGATTAAGCCCATTTCAGCTTCCGATAAAGCCCGTTTTAGGGCACGATATGGTGCTTTTCAGCCCCTGAAATGGGCCAATCGCATACCGAAATGGTGCTTTTTGCAAAACGAAAAAATACCCTTTAATCGCAAGTTGTTGACATTCAGCATATTATGAAAATCTCTCATAATCCGCGTATTTGCGCCCGAGGAAGAGTCGGTCCGCAAATACGCGCTTATTTTTCGGGGTAGAACGGGAAATCAGGGTGGAAAAATCAGAATCTGCTTTCAATTTGAAAGTGCCACATATTGCTGCCATTCTGGCAGTAAGAAACCACGCTGTCTGCTATCGGTTACGCGGCTTTTTATCGTAACCATAACTTGATGGATTTATATTGAGGCTGAAGTCTGTCTTCCACAACATTGTTCCCTTTGTCTGGTGACAGTTCCTTGTCCTGTATAAGTCATCTTTGTTCTGTCCCTGACGCGCAGATATGGCTCTCCGCACGTTGATTTAATGCAGAAAATCCACTTATGTTATCTTATTTAACGCGCCCGTTTTTCCTATTTCGCAACTTTAGTGTACCTTTGATGCTTATTCTATTTAGGGATAACGAGAGAGGGATATATATGGCACAGTCGAAAGAAATGACATCAGGGCCGAGTCTGCCGCTGATTCTGAATTTTACTTTTCCTTTGTTGTTGGGCAACATACTTCAGCAGACCTACTCGCTGGTCGATGCGGCTATTGTGGGACGTTTTCTTGGTATTAACGCTCTTGCGTCGGTCGGCGCGAGCACATCCGTAGTGTTCCTCATACTTGGATTCTGCAACGGATGTTGCGGAGGCTTCGGCATACCGGTAGCCCAGAAGTTCGGCGCACACGATTATGTTATGCTGAGACGCTACGTGGCAGTCAGTCTGAAACTGGCGGCTGTCATGTCGGTTGCCGTGGCTGTCGTCACGAGTCTGCTCTGCGGGTTCATCCTTCGGTCCATGCAGACACCGGAGAATATATACGATGGTGCCTATATCTATCTGCTCATCACGTTTATCGGCATACCGTGCACGTTCTTCTACAATCTGCTTTCCAGCATAATACGAGCGTTGGGCGACAGCAAGACCCCGTTCTGGTTCTTGCTCCTTTCCACGGTGCTGAACATCATACTCGATTTATTCTGCATCCTTGTGCTCGGGTGGGGAGTGGCAGGCGCGGCCATCGCCACGGTGTTCTCGCAAGGCTTGTCGGCCGTGCTGTGCTACATCTACATGTATCGCAAGTTTGACATACTGAAAACCGAGCCTTACGACCGCATCTTCCGTAAGGATATTGCCGGTCAGCTCCTGTCTGTCGGCGTGCCGATGGGCTTGCAGTTCTCCATCACCGCCATCGGAAGCATCATGTTGCAGAGTGCCAACAACGCTCTGGGAACGGCTTGTGTGGCAGCCTTCACCGCAGCCATGCGCATCAAGATGTTCGTTATGTGTCCGCTGGATGGTCTGGGAATGGCCATGGCTACATATTCAGGACAGAACTACGGAGCAGGAAAGCCTGACCGTATATGGATGGGCATCAAGTCGGCCATACTTATGATGGTTATCTATTCCGTGGCTATAGCCATCGTCATGTGGGGACTGGCAGACAAGTTCGCGCTGCTGTTCATCTCGCCGGACGAGACTGAGATCATGAAAGACACGGTGCTGTTCCTGCACATCAACACCTCTTGCTTCATCCTGCTCGGACTGCTGAGCATCCTGCGTTACAGCATCCAGGGTGCCGGCTATACACGCTTGTCAATGTTCTCGGGTGTGTCCGAGATGATTGCCCGTGTGCTCGTAAGCCTCATTCTCGTACCCGAATTGAAGTTCTGGGGCGTATGCCTTGGCGACCCGACCGCCTGGCTGTTCGCCAATCTGTTCCTTGTTCCGGCATTCATCTATGTGTATAGACGGTTGAAGGAGATTGTCGCGAAAGAGGGGCGTGTGCCGGCAAATGCCTGACGGCCGGTCTTTCTTGTAAGGAAACATGTGCGCGCGCTGTTTCTGGATGTGTATTTATTGTTGCTGAATACACGTCGTGGCAGGGTAGGTAAGGGCAGGTAGTGGCCCTTATTTACCGCGGATGGATTGGGGAAAGGCAAAGAATATGTCTTTTTGTCGGCAAAGGCAGCTGGAATACGTGGACATATAAAAGCAATCAATATCTATCCGATATAACTTTAATGACGGATTTATTGTTATATCGGATGTGTCGTTTCCTTTAAAAGGAGATTATTATTGAGTTTTAGGGTTACAGATTGTAAATTATAAATTCCTTATTTTTCTTTGTATTTTTTACCTCATTTTTCGATTATTATGCTTATTTTTGTAGTTAAAGGCAGCCTTTTTATGGAGGGCTGTGCTGCTTACCTATGCAAGGTGATACCTTTGGGAGCGGAACAAGAGCCTTAGCCGGCATCTATATGAAGAAGGCCAGGATACCGGGAGCAAGTCCCGAACTTTTAAGAACAATCCACGTCACTGCATGCGTATCAGTAAGATATATGCGCTTGCAGGTTTGGAAAATATGAACTTCTGTCAGAAAGAGGTCGGGTATTTGATGGATATTAATAAACACTGATTTGCAGAGAGATCGAGCTATCCGGAAAGTCCAGATAGCTCCAGATTTCATTAGGATGCAATTCTGTTAATATGCTCTGTTCTGTGAGGTAGCTTTGAGTCGGTATATTTGAGAAAACTTGCACAGATATATTTTGTGAAATATTACTAAATGATCCATTATAATAATTTAATTATCATAAATGAAGAAACTACTGTTATCTATCTTGTTATGCTGTATCTCTATCTTATGTTTTGGTCAGCATCTTTCATTTATGGGGATACCCATAAACGGAACTATTACCTCTTTTCAGAACAAACTCATTAAGAAAGGCATCAGACCATCTTCAACTAATAAGTATTTGCCTATTGGAGTAAGACAATTCAACGGATATTTTACGAATCAAAATGCCCATATATATGTCTTTTACAATAACAGATCAAAGATTGTCTATATGTGTAGAGTCGCATTTGACTATATTTATAATTCGAAAGAAGAAGCACGAGATGCTTTTGAATCATATAAAGAGGCTCTAGGTAATAAATATGATGATGTGTCCCTTAACTCTGACGTATTAGATGAAGATGAGCAAGACCCTGATTTGTTTAGTTGGGCCATTATGCAACCTCCTATAGAGCCTGGTGCTCTTTTGCTAGGTTATATAGAGTTGCAGATAAAGGATATTGATTACACATCATATCAGCTGTGGATCGATTACATTGATTCATCTAATCAAATAAAGAATGATAACTATAATAACAGTGATCTGTGATAATCGGCTATTATATAGAGCAGTTGTAAAATGTAGATTTGATGATAGAAGATAACCATTTAAAGAAGAAATTATGAAACAATATAATCGAATTATGTTGGGTGAAGGCGGAAGGTTCATAAAAGATTGTCTTGAAAACAATTACATCGGAGTGAACTTTCTAGATGTGGACTTGTCGAATATTCCACATACGGATGAAAATGCTTGGAGACAGAAGTTGATAGAGTCGTATTTGATGGTTTATCCCGAGAAATCCAAAGGTACGGCACGAATGGCAGTCGGTTTTCTGTGGACGGCTTGCTATGGGTTGAAAATAGGAGATATTGTTCTTGCGCCTGATGGAGAAGGAGGTTATCGTGTTGCTGAGATTGAAGGAAACTATTATTATGCGAAAGGTATGGAGTTGCCCCACCGCAGGAAAGTTAGATGGAGAGATGTAGTGATACAAAGACGTTCTATGTCGCAAGAACTTCAAAATTCGACTGGATCTATCGGTACTTGTTGTAATATCTCGAAATATGCGGATGAACTGGAACAACTGATACAAGGTGCTGTCTCTCCCAAGGTTGTAAATGTTAAGCCTAAGGTCGAAATGTATAAAGAACGAAGTTTACACCGGTTGTTGGCAAATTATTTATTAAGCAAAAATGTTCTTTCGAAGACTATTTTCCATGAAAGTTCAAATCGAGTGGACCAGGCTCAAAAATGGGTTCATCCAGATATGATAGGAGTGGAGTTTAATGAATTTCAAGAATCGGCTACTCGTTCATTATTGAAAGCAGCTGAAACTAAAGAATATATATCCTTGTATTCTTATGAACTGAAACGAGTCATTGAGAATGACCATCAATTGAAAGAATATTTCTTTCAGGCTTTGTCTAATAGTAGTTGGGCAAATTATGGTTATCTGGTAGCGTTTGAAATTAGTGAAGATGTGATGGAAGAGATGGAGCGTTTGAATCGTTCATTCGGTATCGGGGTGATAAAACTGTCCCCATATAGTGATGATACTAAGGAGCTGTTCTCTGCAAGAAAAAATGAGTTGGATTATTATACGATAGATAAATTATGCAGAATAAACAATGATTTCAAGAGTTTTATTGTCAAAGCTACCAAGGTGCTCAATGCACAAACTGAGGTTCTGGAAGATGTAAAAGGTGGTTTACAAAGATTCTGCGATAAGGGTTTTACCTCATCAGAGGATATAATTGAATATTGCAATGAAAACCACATACCATGTTGATGGCTCTTATTCTATAGCTGTATACAATAACCTGATCCAGAAGATATGCATAGCAAAGGCTGCATTAATAAAACGTTCCGTGTGCTTCGTGACAACGAGATACGGCAGTACGGTGAGTAATTGTACCAAACGTTTGGTTATGAAGATATGGAATAAATTTGAATTTGACAATTAAAATAGAACATTATGACAAAAATTCCTAGGTTTATACAGGACAAGCCTCAAGGCATAGATAAATTTGATGGAGCTTCTCAGGAAGCTCTATCAAAAGCAATAGCTAAGCATATTAAGGATAATGATTCTTTATCAAAAGATGATTGTCTACCTAGAATAATCGGTATAGAAGGCGTTTGGGGAGCTGGAAAATCGAATGTTGTAAAACTTATTGAAAAACATTTGCAAAAAGAAGATTCCGACTACTTCTTTTTTGAATATGATGCGTGGGGTAATCAAGAAGATTTGCAACGCAGGTCATTATTGGAGCAACTTACCGATAAATTAGTCAATGAAGAGATACTTGTCGGCTATACAAAAATTACAACGAAAGGTGGAGAAATAAAATCCGTTACTTGGCAAAAAAAATTAAAACTACTTTTAGCTCGAAAGACTGAAACAACAACCTTATCATATCCACGTTTAAGCAATGGCGTAATTGCAGGTACTATCACAACCATACTCACTAGTATAGCGTCTCTTGCAGGTGCTTTGTTAGCAGATAGATGTGGTTGGGGATGGTCAATTATTATTGCGTTATTCCCCATAGTTATAACTCTTATAGTGTGGGCTATAGCTGCATGGAAAAATCCTAATTATAGAAATTTCAGCTATATACTTGCAGTATATAATGATAAAGAGAAAAAAGAAACAGAATATGAAGTTATCAGTGAAGAAGAGCCGTCGGTTGTTGAATTTAAAAAATGGATGCAAGATGTTTCAGACAATCTAAATCCTGAAAAATGCAGGAAACTTGTTATTATTTTTGATAATATGGATAGATTACCTGCCGAAAAGGTTAAACAATTATGGTCCTCTATTCACACTTTTTTTGCTGAAACTGGCTTTGATAATATTTGGGTAATAATACCTTATGATATTACGCATCTTTCATGTGCTTTCGGTGATAATCCAACAAAAGCACATGAATTAGCACAGTATTTTATAAATAAGACCTTCCCAGTTACTTTTACAGTTCCTAAGCCTGTAATAACTGATTATAAAGGTATTTTCAGAAAACTATTTGAAGAAGCATTTGGTGATACTCAAAACAGAGAAGAGAATATAATTAATCGGTTGTACAGATTGCAACACAAGGAAGCTAATATTAGGGATATAATAATCTTTATTAATAGGCTTGTATCACTTTATAAAGTTAGACATGATGATGTAAGCATCGTAAGTATGGCTATATATCAATTATATAAAGATGTTATACACAAAGACAATAATGAAATAAGACAAATATTAAGTGGGGAGTATTTAGGTCTTGCTTCAAACATTATACCAAATGATGAGAAACTTAAAGCGGAAGTGTCAGCTTTAGCTTATGGCGTTGACATAGCAAATGCAAAACAAATTCCATTAACGGGATACATAAACAATTGTATAGATAAACTGGAAGGATATGATATCAATGAATATGCAGAAACTGATGAAAATTTTGACGCTATATTAACGGAGGTTTATACCAATGCTGATACTGCGAAGTTGACTGCAATGATTGAAGTGCTAGATGGGTTAGTTAAAAATAATCCTACTATCAACGAAATATGGGAGAATTTAGCTTCATTACAAAAGAAACAGTCAATTTCTACATTAGATTTTTCAAATGTTTACAAGATCCTTTTAGCTCATGTGAGTGACAAAATAAAAAGACAAATTGTTGATAAACTATGTAATTCTTGGAGAGACTCGAAAGAATTTTCCGGATCAAAATATGTACGCTGTATTGATCAACTCAAAGCAATAAATGGTATTGCTAAGTATATTAAATTGTCATCAAAAGAAGTCTCCCCTGAAGTTTTCATTGACGCTGTAAAAGAAGCCAAAGAAACGTATCAAGATTATAACCTAAAAATTCAACCTGATTTATTAGATAAATATTTATCAGAAGTACCCCTAAATGAATTTAAAAGTTTTGAAGTAGTGCGTATTTTAAGCAAATCTTCATTTTGTGATTTTAGTTTACTTAAAGAAACAATAAAGTCTGCGATTACAAATGAATTAATTAATGTGAATAATGCAGGACAGATTTTCAATACTTACCGTTGTTTGTTTAGCAATAAAAAGCCTATTGAAAAGTTACCTTCGCAAAACTTTATAAATACATTACGTATCAATCTTGAAAATGCTCATAAAACAACACTAAGGGATGGTTACATTGATACATTATCTATTTATTTAGCACACAATGGTAGTATAAATATAGAAGATTCATTGATAGCAGCTATCGCTGAAAATATTGTATATTACACAGACAATAGTGAGTTAATATATAACAACTTATCATGGAATAATAACACTTTAAATAACATTGTATCTTATATGATAAAGAATCATATTGGGGAGAACTTAGACATATTTAAGTTAATGCCCAGATATGCAGATCTCAAATCTCGATACAAAGTATCAGATGAAGAACTTATTGGATTCTTTAATGATTGGAATTTTGAAGACGAAATACACGATAAAATCACCAAATTATCTCAATTAACAAGCTTTATTCCAGATGCTAATTTTTACAAGACGACAGCATCTATAGCCAATAACTTAACCAAGTTAATTAACAAAATAGCTATAGAGATTCTTCTTCTTTCTAAAACTGAGTCTAATTTAATTGCTACAATCGGGAGCTATTCAGGAGATTATTGTCACCGTATTATTAATGCTCTCATTGAAAATGACTGTATGAAACCTATACCTGATGTTATTAATAATTTTGGAGGATTAGTGTGTGAACGAATAGCAAGAGGCAATGTCCCAATAAATGATTATACTACTAAGATTGTAAAGAATATAGATGGATCTAAATTAACTCATGAGTTTTCTTTAATTCGTGACTATTATTGCAATAGCAACATAATTATGGATGCAAATAGATTTAAGATTCTTGAATTAAATCTAAGAAAATATGGTAGGCTGAATGAAAGAGCAGGAGATGTTATTGATAAAATAATAAAACCTGTTATACAGAACAATGATGCAAAAAATATAATAGTCCAAAACGCAGCGTTCTATAAAAAGCTCGTAACCTCAGCTGGTAATATTGACGATTTCAAGACCAAACTGAAAAACTCCTGGTCTAAAGAAAATGTAGCCAAAATATTAGATGATTAATTTGATATGGACCCACACCAATGTATGATTGTTGATTTGGATAAACGCGGTGACAAACGAATGTTTGTTACGGAGCGCGTTTATTCTATTTCCATGAATAAGAAAGGTCTTTGGGCTGTCCGGTTTATGTCATCACCGCATGTGTTCAATTACAATCCGTCGCGCTTGCTTTATTTGACCAATCCGGAGACAATTGATCTTGGAGAAAAAGGGCTTTACATCAATAATAAACATATTAATAATGTATCAGAGTTATTACGTTTTGGAAATAATTACTACACATTTTATCGGGTGACCTATGATAATGGTTACTATGATAATCTGGAGGGAGACAAGGTATATATCACCCGTACACCGATTGACAAAAACGGTGGCTCTACATGGGATTATCTTCGTAAACTGGCTGCTGAAACAGGACTGATGGCAGAAGAAGATGATGAAAGTATTCTTTCAAAGCAATATGAACTGGTAGATGTGAAGCGCGACAATGTCCCCTTAGCCCAATATCTGGGTGACAAAACAAAGCTGGCTGAGTACCGTATGCCTAAACAGGTGTATTATCCGTTTGGATGTAATGCCAGCCAAAAAGCAGCCGTGGAAGCAGCTTTGACGCATCAGGTGAGTATCATTCAGGGACCTCCGGGAACAGGTAAGACACAGACGATATTGAATATCATCTCAAATTTGCTGATGAAAGGTAAAACGGTATTGGTGGTGTCGAACAATAATTCGGCGGTTGAAAACGTGGCCGAGAAACTGAACGGAGAAGGACTGGGATTTCTCGTGGCCCAACTGGGCAGCGTGCAAAACAAAGAGAAGTTCGTCGCCAACCAGCCGGAATATCCAAATATGACAGATTGGACGATTGACAAACCAACAGTGGTAAACGCTCAGGCAAAAGACTCACTGCAAGTTGTTTCACAAGGGTTTGACGGACAACTGCGTCAGGCCAAACTAAAGGCTGAATATGATGCCTTATTGAAAGAATCGAGATACAACGAAATGCGGAAAGACAACCATGCAGGAGATGAATGGTTGAACGGTAAGCCGTCGGCTAAACTTATGAAATTGCTCAACCGTTATAAAATGATTGCGGAGAACGGACATAAACCGGGCGTATGGTTCAGACTCCAGTGGGCTTTTTCTTTGGGATTCAAGACGTTGGTATTTCTAAACAGAAAGCCATCGGACATCATAAACAGTCTGGAATCGGCCTACTACTTCGCTCGAAAAACCGAGATGGAGCAGGAGATGGTATCAATTGCCTCGACACTACAAAGCATAGATATCCAGAAAAGTATGAAAAGGCTTCGTACTTCTTCAATGCAACTATTGAAGGACAAAATAGCCAAACGGTATAATACAGGACAAAGAAACAAATTTACCATCAAGGATATCAAGCCCAGAACAGAAGAATTCCTGAAAGAATATCCGGTTGTGCTCAGCACCACCTATTCGGCAAAGAGCTGTATCAGTAAAGACATGGTATTTGACTATGTAATTATGGATGAAGCCTCACAAGTGGATATCAAGACTGGAGCTTTGGCTCTGTCGTGTGCCATGAACGCCGTGATTGTGGGTGACGACAAGCAGTTGCCAAATGTGGTAAGCCGGGAAGAAGAGTTGGCGTTGAAGGCTATCCAGACGACATATCAGGTAGATGAGAGATACAACGCCGTCACTCATAGTTTCCTGCAATCGTGCGTAGAGGTGTTTCGGGATGCGCCTGTGACACTGCTCCGTGAACATTATCGCTGTCATCCGAAGATAATAGAATTCTGCAATCAGCGTTTTTACGATGGGGAGCTGGTTGCCATGACTACGGACAAAGGGGAAAAGGACGTATTGCAAGTGGTACGAACCGTACCCGGAAATCATGCAAGAGGACATTTCAACCAAAGGGAAATAGATGTCATCATGCAAGAGGTGTTGCCGGGATGTGCGGAGTCGGAAAGCATAGGCATTATTACTCCTTATCGTGCACAGGCTGAAGCAATTAATCAGGCTGTCGGAAAGGACATAGCCAGTACGGTACACAAGTATCAGGGACGGGAATGTGACACGATCATCATGAGCATGGTGGATAATTGTCCTACCGAATTTTCGGATGATGCCAATCTGCTTAATGTGGCCATTTCACGTGCTAAGAACAGGCTGTGTCTGGTCACAAACGGAAACGAAATGCCGCAGAACTGTAATCTCAGCCAGCTGATAAGCTATATTCAGTACAACAACTTTGAGGTAAAGGCCAGCAAGCTACATTCTGTCTTTGATCTGCTCTACAGGCAATATACGGCGGAAAGATTGGCTTATCAGGCTGATCATCCTACCGTTTCAGAATATCTGTCAGAGAATCTGATATATGATCTCCTGATGAAAGCCATTGCTGAATTGGGCTTGCCCCATACGGAAGTGCTGTGTCATTATCCGTTGTCAAGACTTGTTGCAGAATGGAATCAACTGGATGATAAAGAGAAAGCATTTGCCGAGAGTCCTTTCTCTCATGTCGATTTCCTGCTCTATAACTCCTTGACCAAACGACCGATCTGTGCAATAGAGGTGGACGGATGGCATTTCCATAAGGAAAGTGACGCCCAACAATCACGTGATGCGTTGAAAAATCAGATATTCACAAAGTTAGGACTTCGACTGTTCCGCATATCTACTACAGATACAGTGAATAAGGACACAATTAAAAAAGCGTTATTAGAAACTTTATCAGATTAGGTTCATCAGATATTTTAACGCTATGGATTATGGTATGTCAGGATGCTAAAATCGTTTGTGTTTATGGATGGCTAGGGTGGATTGGAAGTAGGACAAAATGGTTGTAGGGCAGAATGCGCAAAATTACATCTTTATTTTCCACATCTTATGCGGGGGATGGACTCGTCTATATATTATAGGTATAGAGACATATATGGCTTGTCGAGTCAATTTAAGGAATTTTCTTAAATTTATCTGGAAATAAGTTGTATATGGATATATCTTGATAATTCTAAGTTTGCCGTCTTTCATTACATTGTTTTTCCTTGTGCCGTCCTTATTTTCTGTACATTTCCTTTTTTCTCGTGTCCCTCTCCCTTTTTTCAATAATTATGTTTATTTTTGTATTTAAAAGCAGCCCTCTTATATAGGACTGTGTAGTTTACCGATAAAGGTGATCTCTTCGGGAAAAAGGCAGGGGCTTAGACGGCACGAATGATGTGGAACAATAATGGGAGTAAATCCTGAGCTTTTAAGGGCAATCCATGTGATTACAAGCGTATCTGTAAGATATGGTTGCTTACATGATTAGACTGTATGGCCCTTCTTTTTCAGATGCAGATAAATATTAATGGGTATTAATAAAATATCTGATATGCATAGAGTGTGAACTATTTGACAAAAACTAATATCATCTAGATTCAATTATGACGTTGATAATAGGGAGTCATTCTATCTAGACTAATATAAAAATAAAACAGGCCAAAAAATACTTAAGTATGATTTATCTAAATAATAATCTATGAGAAAATTATTAAATATGGTACATTCATTTATGACGGATGTAGAAAGAGTAGAATTAGAATTAAGTTGGATTAGAAAGCTATGGTATGTAATAGTGCTGATAGTAACAAGCATTTACGTCTTTATTAATTTCTCAGAACTAGTAAATTTTACCTTCTTCAATCAGTTTAACGGAAGAAACTTAATATTCCTTCTGTGGTTAGTACTAATATTAATACCCTTATTAGATAACTTTGAAGGTTTCGGTATTCGTTTTAATACTCATAAAATGATAGAGTCAAATAAGATTTCGAGTCAGGTTGCTGATAACGTATTGAAAAACGGCCCTAAGGCTGTTGATGAATTAAGTAAAGAATGGAATATATCTCAAAAAGGGGAAAAGGATGAATAATTATTATAACAGAGATTTAGCTCGTAAATATATAAAAGAAGTTATCGATGATGGTCTACAAAAGATAGGAGACAATAGACTATCTTCGGAGGTATGTAATGCTTGGATTGAATATTCAAGAAAAATGGTGGAATTAACAACCAAAGATTATAACCCGTCAATACTTCTAAATTATTTAAAGGTCATAAACAATATTATGTTTACATCTTCTCTTACACCACAAAACAAGATAAGTATGTGTTTGGAATATCTTATTGGTATTTTTTATTTATTATAAAGTGAATTTACATCTGAATCTCATTATGATGCATAAGTTGCCTATACTATTAAATTTATGAGTCCCAAGAGTGATATTTCAGCAAACGATCTATCAAAAAGATTATGTAAAGCTTAATGAATAACAAGTAATATTTTGTCTTGAAAAGAATATTGAATTGAAGGTCACTGTTTGTGGAGCGAGAGAAAGTAATGTTCTACCTGTGCTATATTCTTAATTTCATCATTGATGGATTCAACGATGGTCCGTTTTCTGAGAAGAAGCCTGTACATCAACGTTCCTTTCATATTACTTTTTAATCTGATTATAAGCTTGTATGCCGTCCACGAACAGTCTTTCAAAGAGATTCTGCCTTGTATGGAATAAAAGGTTTGTCGGAAACATATATTGGATATACCAAAAAGTTCTTTCTGTTTTATAATGAATGGTTTACAATTCATCCACAACTTGTGGGTGAATTACAGGACTGTGCAATTTGGCATATTAATTGGGGACATCATAGACAAATATTTGGGAATTAAAGTCACGCTAAAAGAATAATGACTGATTGGTTATTAGAAAAATTAGTTTTGTGATAAATGAGTTAGATACGAGCGAAAGGCATTGTGGTATGATGTCTTTTTGGAATTTATATTTGGATGATGGTGTGTCGGCAGGGATAAATAAAGACAGCGCGTCGTGATGATGGCGCGCTGTCTATGTGAGATATCTTAAAGATTTAGTGGTTCGTATTTCATTCCCCATGCGTCGGCAACAGACTTATAGGTGACTTTGCCGTTTACGACGTTAAGTCCGAGATAGAGGGCGTGGTCGTCCTTGCAGGCTTGCTGCCATCCTTTGTCTGCCAGTGCCAAGGCGTAGCGCAGTGTTGCGTTGCAAAGGGCAATGGTGGATGTGTTGGGCACTGCTCCCGGCATGTTGGCCACAGCATAGTGGAGTATGCCGTCGACGGTATAAACCGGTTGGTCGTGTGTCGTGGCGTGGGATGTCTCGAAGCATCCGCCCTGGTCGATGGCTACATCTACGAGGACTGTGCCCGGCTGCATTTTCTTGAGCATATCGCGCGTGATGAGGTGCGGGGTCTTAGCTCCGGGAATCAGTGCGCTGCCCACAATGATGTCGGCATCGGCAAGTTCGCTGATTATGTTGTGGGGTGAGGAGTAGAGCGTATGTACGTTTGCGGGCAGCTCCATGCCAAGTTGGCGAAGACGGGGCAGGGAGATATCGAAGATGTAAACGTCGGCACCCATTCCGGCTGCCAGACGGGCTGTTGCTTCTCCTACGGTGCCACCTCCGAGTACGAGCACTTTGGCCGGCTTGACACCCGGCACACCACTTATGAGTTTGCCCTTTCCGCCTTTTGTCTTCTGGAGATAGTAGGCTCCGCACATTGCAGCCATGCGTCCTGCGACCTCACTCATAGGAATAAGAAGTGGCAGTTGGTGGTTGGGTGTCTCTACGGTCTCGTAGGCCAGGCACACGGCATCGCTCTTGACCATGGCCTCGGTAAGTGCGCGGTCTGAGGCGAAATGAAAATAAGTGAAGAGAAGTTGATTCGGCTTCACGAGTGCGTATTCCGGTTCGATAGGTTCCTTTACTTTGATAATCATTTCAGAGGCTTCGTACACGTCGGCAATCGACGGCAGTATCTCGGCACCTACTTGCTGATAGTCAGCATCGGAGAATCCGCTGCCTTCGCCTGCTGTGGCCTGAACATAGACGGTGTGGCCGTGCTGGATGAGTTCGTAAACTCCCGACGGGGTCATGCCCACGCGGTTCTCATTGTTTTTAATTTCTTTTGGAATACCAATTTTCATAGAATATATGGTTTATGGTTATAAGTTGGATGTTTGTGTCCTTTCCCGGATGCGGTACGCTATGAACGGCCTGGCCGGGTTGACGTTACGAATATAATAAAAAATCGGATAGGGTGTATGGGTGTGGCGTAAATATTTTTTATTCATTTAATAAGAGTTATTAATTGAAATTGTGGGGTGGGGAGCTTGTTGTCAGTAAATTGGTAAAAACTTCAGATGATTTATGAAATGGAATGGGTATTTAAGAATAAATGGGGTGTGAAAGATGATAAATGGGGTATAGAAATCAATTATTATTTACTTTGCGGATTCATGGAAAGTTGACTATGTGGATCAGAAAATATTATTATAAAGCAAGTTAAGTTATATTATTTTTAGTGTAGAGACAGACTTAGTAATTGAAAATATTGCGTATCTTTGTGTACTGAAATATGATATCCGTATGAATTTATCGGAACAGACAGTTTTATATTTATTCATATAAATGTCAACGAGAGAGGTTGTCATATTACGATAGAATGCCATCTTAAGAATATAATATATTGGCAAGATTAGGTGATAGGTGGGCATTGCCGGTAGGTATTCTTTTTGATGTGTCTGACAAAGGGCATATGTGTTTTCAGGAATTTGAAACATCGTGAGCGCAAACATGATAAAGAATGAAGATTGTTCAGTGAAAAGTAATGTGAATTATTTTATATGGTGTATTGAATGAAATGTTTATAAAAAATAATAGATATGAAATCTTTTGTTATAATGTTCCTACTGGCGGGGTTATTGTCAGTAGATTCTTACGCACAAACTCAAAATGGAGCAAAGCATGATATGCAAACACTAAAAGTAGATATAACAGATACGCGTATAGACGTTATAAGTGACATTATTTATTCGCAGATCACGTCGGGACGTTCTAACCGTCAGTTGAAGATGACATTGTTGTTGCCTCAGACCGATGGGGCTAAACCTGCAATAGTTTATTATCCCGGTGGTGGTTTCACCACCGCAGTGCATGATAAATATATCCAGATGCGTATGGCATTGGCAAAGGCTGGATTTGTTGTTGCGGCTGTAGAATACCGTACCGTACCTGACAAATATCCGGCTTTGATAAATGATGCGAAATCCGCAGTACGATATTTGCGTGCGCATGCCAAACAGTTCAATATAGATCCGAATCGTATAGGAGTGATAGGAGATTCTGCCGGTGGATATGTATCGCAGATGATGGGCACGACCAATGGTGAGGACGAGTTCAATGTAGGTGAATATACTGATTATTCTTCTGACGTGCAGGCTGCGGTAACTATTTATGGTATAAGCAATCTGATGAATATTGGTGAGGGGTATCCAGAGGCGATACAGAAGGTTCATGAATCACCGGCAGTAACGGAGGCTCTGCTGCTTCATGGTCCGGCTTTCGCGGAATTTGCAGGTAAGAGTATATTAAGCGATCCTGAAAAAGCAATGAATGCCAGTCCTTTAGGACATGTCAAAGCCAATATGCCGCCATTCCTTATTATGCATGGATCTGCAGACAATCTTGTTTCTCCGGTTCAAAGTGAACAGTTATATAAGGCTCTGATTGAAAAAGGAAATAAGGTGGATTATGTGGTTGTGGAAGGTGCCGGTCATGGAGATATTTACTGGTATCAGCCCACAGTAATAAATAAGGTTGTAGAGTGGTTTAAAGAAAATCTGATGGGGAGTGGTGTCAAAACATCTGCGCAGAAAGTAGAAGGTGACTTGAGGGATAATTTGTAATGTTTCATAACTAATAACGTGAGCTCGTCGAACTCACGTTAAATAAAGCGCCGACATACGCCATGAAAGCGGAACCGGACATCGCTCCACAGCCTGCCGAAGGCTGCGGGCGGGCCTACGGTCCCGCTTTCTTTTTATGTATGTCAGCACACGTCTGATGCCGCCACAACACGACTGCAACAACAATTTCACGCATTATTAGCACGCGCCTTTGCCCCCATATCGGAAAAAAGTAGTAACTTCGCAGCCGAATTCAATTAAATACGTATTTAAGAAATGTCATTAAAATGTGGTATCGTCGGATTGCCTAACGTTGGCAAATCGACTCTTTTCAACTGTCTGTCGAACGCTAAGGCACAGGCAGCCAACTTTCCTTTCTGCACCATCGAGCCCAATGTGGGCGTGATAACAGTGCCCGACGAGAGGCTCACACGCCTCGCCGAGATAGTACATCCGGGACGCATAGTGCCCGCTACATGCGAGATTGTGGACATAGCCGGACTGGTGAAGGGCGCAAGCAAGGGCGAAGGACTGGGCAACAAGTTCCTGGGCAACATACGTGAGACCGACGCCATAATACATGTGCTGCGCTGCTTCGACGACGACAACATCGTGCGCGAGGGCGGTGCCGCAGTAAACCCGCTGGAAGACAAGGAGATAATAGACACCGAGCTGCAGCTCAAGGACCTCGAGACAATAGAGAGCCAGCTCGCAAAACAACAGAAAGTGGCATCGGTAGGAGGCAACAAGGACGCCAAGATAGCCGTCGGTGTGCTCGAGGCTTACAAGGCTGCACTCGACAAAGGACTCAATGCCCGCACCGTGACTTTCGAGAGCAAGGAGGAGCTTAAGGTCGCTCACGACCTGTTCCTGCTCACTGCCAAGCCGGTGCTCTACGTGTGCAACGTGGACGAAGCAAGTGCGAAGACCGGCAACAAATATTCTGACGCCGTGGCTGAGGTGGCAAAGGCAGAAGGCGCCGAGATGCTCGTCATAGCCGCAAAGACCGAGGAGGACATCGCCGGACTCGACACCTACGAGGACAAGCAGATGTTTCTCGAGGAGCTCGGACTGGAGGAGAGCGGCGTGAACCGTCTGATAAAGAAAGCCTACGCGCTGCTCAATCTCGAGACATTCATCACCGCCGGCGAGATGGAGGTGAAGGCTTGGACCTATCACAAGGGCTGGAAGGCTCCGCAGTGTGCCGGAGTGATACACACCGACTTCGAGAAAGGATTCATCCGTGCAGAGGTAATCAAGTACGAGGACTACATAAAATATGGTTCGGAAGCAGCTGTGCGCGAGGCCGGAAAGCTTGCCATCGAGGGCAAGGACTACGAAGTACAGGACGGCGACATAATGCACTTCCGCTTCAACGTCTGAACATCCACACAACCGCAGCATACGCAAGGCCGTGAGCCTCACGCAGACTGAACACAAGAAAACCAACCACACAAACAGCAACTTATGAACGCAAACCTATCATACATACTGTGGAACCCGGACGACACGGCGCTCCGCATAGGAAGCTTCGCCATGCACTGGTATTCGCTCTGCTGGCTCATCGGACTTGTCCTGGCCTATCTCATCGTAAGAAGGCTGTATAAGGAACAGAAGATAAAGGACGAGCTGTTCGACCCGCTGTTCCTCTACTGCTTCATCGGAATACTCGTCGGAGCACGCCTGGGACACTGTCTGTTCTATCAGCCCGACGTATATCTCTCCTCGTGGAAACACTTCGTAGAGATGTTCCTACCCATCGAGTTCACCGGAAACAGCGACTGGCACTTCACAGGCTACCGCGGTCTGGCGTCGCACGGCGGCACATTCGGACTGATGATAGCCCTCTGGCTCTATGTAAGAAGGACAAAGCTGAACATCTGGCGCGTGCTCGACAACATAGCGATAGCCACACCTGCCACGGCGTTCTTCATCCGTATAGGCAACCTGATGAACTCCGAGATAATCGGCAAGCCGACCGACGTGCCATGGGCGTTCATCTTCGAGCAGGTGGATATGCTGCCCCGCCATCCCGGACAGCTATATGAGGCACTGGCATACGCCGTACTTATGTTCATAGGCTGGCGCCTCTACCGCCGCAATCCGCAGCGTGTGGGCACGGGATTCTTCTTCGGCCTGTGCCTGACATACATCTTCACGGCGCGCTTCCTCATCGAGTTCACCAAGGAGATACAGGAACCTTTCGAGGCCGCGCTGCCCATAAACATGGGTCAGATTCTCAGTCTGCCGTTCATAGCCATAGGCATCGCCTGCATGGCGGGTGGCAAATGGATGAAGCGTCTGGGCACGGAAAAATGACGGGGAAAACCGTTCAGAATATTGAGGAAATAAAATCACAGATAAGGAAAATAGGGGAAATTTATGGAAAATTTCCCCTATTTTTATGTTATTATGCGAAAATAATAATATATTTGCGACATAAACAATGCCGCAGATGATTGAGAAGACACCCGAACTCAGCTTTAAAGACAAACAGGAAGCCGTCAGACTGATTTTCGACAATACCATAACACCGCTGTTGAAGAGAATCAACAACGAGTATTGTTATTGGGACAAGGTGAAATATCTCGCCCCCGAAGGAGTCAGTGCCAAGGCATTATGGCAGGCTGTAAAGCTGCAACGCATGGCAAATGCAAAGTCTGTAAGATTCGGCAACTACACCTTCCGCTTCACCATAACCGAACACATGCTTGCACTGCTCCACGAATTCGACATGAACATGGGCGGCAACCTCGGCACAAGCAGTCTGATACCCGAAAGCGACAAGAACTTCTATCTCGTCAGCTCAATAATGGAAGAGGCCATCGCTTCAAGCCAGATGGAAGGCGCATCGACAACGAGAAAGGTGGCAAAGGAGATGCTGCGCAAGAACCAGAAGCCGAGAGACAAGAGCCAGCAGATGATTGCCAACAACTACGCAACCATAAACTATCTGTCTGAAAACAGGCAGGACAGATTCTCAATGGACAAACTTCTCACAATACACAGATACATATCGTCGGGCACTCTCGAACGGCAGGAGGATGAAGGCTGTCTGCGCAAGACCGACGACATAGTGGTGATGGACGGCATAACGGGCGAGATAGCCCACACTCCACCTTCACACGACGAGGTGGAAACACTGCTCGAAGCTCTTTGCCAATTTGCCGACAACGACGATCCCGACAGCTTCATCCATCCGATCATAAAAGGAATCATCATCCACTTCATGCTGGCTTTCATCCATCCGTTTGTAGATGGCAACGGCCGTACGGCTCGCTCGCTGGTCTATTGGTATCTGATGAAAAAGGGATATTGGCTCACCGAATATCTGTCTATATCGAGAATTATATACCGCAACAAGAAACAATACGAGAAAGCGTTTCTATATACGGAGGCCGACGAATACGACCTGTCGTATTTCATACAATTCAACCTCATAACAATGAAGCGTGCCTACGAGGAGCTCAAGGCTTATCTGCAACGCAAGATAACAGAACGCGACAATCTTACCGGACTAAGAGGCATCCAGGGAATCAACCTGCGACAAGCGCATATCATCAGCAATCTGTATAAGGACAGGGGCAACATAATAACCGCCAAAGAGATTGCCATGCAGTTTGCTGTGACAGACAGGACGGCAAGAACCGACCTACAATCGCTCGTGCGGCTGGGACTGATGAGCGAGGTAGCGCTCAACAACAGAATGACGGGATATGTACGGTCAGACAATTTTGACGATATCATAAAAGAACTGAGGAAAGGAAATTAGGGGAAATTTTCTGAAAATTTCCCCTAATTTCCATATATACGTGTATAGGTATGGCGCAGGTGATGCATCAACAGCCTTTCTGGCGATGCACGGAATAATGCTTCTCGCGGCTTTTCAGACATTCAATGTGAAGTTTATAAGGAATATATGCACAAACGGCTCAGACGGGCTTAAAATGCCGTATATGACATATTTCCGGCATGTACAACGGATAAAGACGGGTAGGAAAGAGCATTCACCGCTATTTTTATCTCCTTTCTGTCACGGCAATCCTCCTTCTTCATCCCTTCCGCTCATGCTTTACGCCCCACTCCATCCACGTCACTGCGACATCATCGTGCGCCGCCCGAACAGCCACCACCGCCATAGCTTAACCCAATCTCGTTCTTGCATATTTATGCAAAAGCCATCATGACATAATGAATAAATATTCACGTCAACTCGAAAATACGCGCGTTTTTTCGAGCAACAGTCTCTTCGGTCGCAAATTCACGAGTTTTGAGAGGGTTGCGCATCGCATTGACAGTCAGTTACTTACATTTTCCGGCGTTCCGATAGCCGTCATACTGCGCTGCGATATGGCCCGTTTCAGCCTCTGATATGGGCCATTTCGTGCCCCGATATGCCCAATATCACACCCTGATAAAGCCCGTTTCGCAACGCGATAAAGCCTTTTTCGCGCGACTGCCGTATAAAAACCGGCAGAGAAGAGAAAACGGGGGCGCAGAAAAATTCATAACGTCTGATAAAGGCATTATCGGCACGCTCCGTTTTCTATTTTGAGAAAATATTTTGTCAAGATTTTTTACTGTCAAAAATGTATATTTATACAGATTCAAAGCATTATACACTATATCAGAACCGCCGACGACGATGATCCGGAAGCGGCTGAACGGGCAATATACCACGCGAGAATGATTATCATCCCACGCAGGAAAATACGGTACATACGACGGCAGTTGACAGCCGTCATCACACAACCGTCACGGACAAAGGACTGAAACACCGCACACCGGCATTTTATTCATAACATAAACATACGGCAAAGGTCGGCGACGGAGATTTTTTTAGTAACTTTGTCCGCAGCATAAACCAATAACCAACATAACCTATAATGAACTCAAAAGCTATCATTTGGACACTATCGGGCCTCATCGCGCTTTCATCTTGCGCATCTAAAAGCAAGCAGACAAGCGAAGAGGTGCTCCAGTCCATCCCGTTCCAGCAGGTCACGCTGCAGGACAACTTCTGGCTTCCACGCCTCAAGACACAGAAAGAAGTACTCGTTCCGTTCGCCCTCGACAAGGTGCGCCCGGCAATGGACAACCTTCGCAAGACCGGCAACTACCTGCACGGAGTGAAGGACGAGCTGCCGTTTCCACACCGTTTCGTGGCTTCCGACCTGTACAAGGTGATGGAAGGTGCCGCCTATCTGCTCACCCTGGAGAAAGACGCCAAGCTCGAACACACAATGGACAGCATAATAGACCTCATCGGACGGGCGCAGCAGGACGACGGTTATCTGTATGAGTCGCACATAACAGGCGTGTCGGCCAACCACGAGCACTGGGGAGGCGGAGGCATGGGCGACAAACCTTACTCATGGGTTGTGCACAGTCACGAGCTCTACAACATAGGACACATGTACGAGGGTGCCGTGGCTTACTATCAGGCCACGGGCAAAGACAAGTGGCTGAAGATAGCCGAGAAGAGCGCAAGACACATCAATCACGTGTTCTTCGAGGGCGACCCGAACTACAACGGAGGCAAGCCCGTGAACCAGGCACCGGGACATGAGGAGATAGAACTGGCGCTTGTCAAGCTGTTCCATGCCACAGGCGACTCGCTGTATCTCAACATGGCGAAGCGGTTCATCGACATACGTGGAGTGACATACAAGCCCGAGGGCGACGGAGTGATGAGCCCGAGCTATGCACAGCAGCACCTGCCCGTGCGCCAACAGACCAAGGCCGTGGGCCACGCCGTACGCGCAACATACCTGTATTCGGGCATGGCGGACGTCATGGCACAGACAGGCGACCGGACGCTGCGCCCCGCACTCGACAGCATATGGGCAAACATCGTTGACACACGCATGCACATCACCGGCGGACTGGGCGCCGTGCACGGCATAGAAGGCTTCGGTCCGGAGTATCTGCTGCCCAATAAGGAAGCCTACAACGAGACGTGCGCTGCCGTAGGAAACGTGATGTTCAACTTCCGGATGTTCATGGCTGAGAAGGACGCTAAGTACATCGACGTGGCCGAAGTGGCGCTATACAACAACGTGCTCGCCGGTGTCAATCTCGAGGGCAACAAATTCTTCTACGTCAATCCGCTCGAGACTGACGGCCGGACAGCGTTCAACCAGGGCGTGAAAGGCCGCTCGCCGTGGTTCGGCACAGCCTGCTGCCCGTCGAACATAGCGCGACTGATACCGCAGATTCCGGGCATGATGTACGCCTATACGGACAACGACATATACTGCACGTTCTATGCCGGCACATCGACCGTGATTCCGTTGAAGAAAGGAAAGGTAAGTGTGAACCAGCAGACCGAATATCCCTTCGACGAGACAATACGTATGGAGGTGAATCCCGAAGGCGGAAAACAGAAGTTCGCAATGCACCTGCGCATCCCGACATGGGCCGGCACGCAGTTTGTTCCGGGTAAGCTCTACTCTTATGTCAACGCAAGACCAGCCGAATGGAAGCTGCTCGTGAACGGCGAGGAGGTAAAGGCCGTGCCTGAAAAAGGATTTGTCACCATCGACCGCACATGGAAACAGGGCGACCGTGTGGAGCTGCGCCTGCCCATGGAAGTGCGTTACAACAAGGCGCTGCCGCAGGTTAAGGACGACAGGGGACGCCTGTGCGTCACACGCGGACCGCTCGTATATTGTGCCGAAGCGGTGGATAACGCGGCAATGCCGGCAAGCTACGTACTCTCGCCAGAGGCAGGAGCAAGCGTGAAAAAGGCCGACAGCGGAATCATGCGAGGCATAGACTTCGTGACGGTGAAGGCACACTCGGTGCAGGAGGAAGGCAACGGCAACCTCACCATGGTGCCCTACTACGCATGGGACAACCGCGGCGACGATGCAATGATAGTATGGTTGGCCGACAACGATGAGCTGGCAAAGGCATCCATACCCGTCATACCGGAATACATCGCCGATGTTACAGCCACGCACACATTCGATCAGGACGACGTGCTCGCAATGGTAACGAACGGCTATCCCGCCAATTCCTTCGACACATCCATACCGCGCTGGACAAGCTGGCCGCAGAAAGGAAAGGAGCAGACAGTGGAACTGAAGCTCAAACGACCGCTCAAGCTGCAAAGTCTTTCGGTGTATTGGTACGACGACCGCGGCGGCGTGCAGGTACCAGAATCATGGAACATGGAGTATAAGGAGAACGGAGAGTGGAAGCAGTTCCCCATCTACGTCACCGACGAATATCGTGTATTGAAAGACCAATACAACATGGTGCACCCCGGCGAGGACATCATGGCTGAGGCATTAAGGCTGCACATCGTTCCGAAAGCCGACGCCGCGGCAGGCATTCTGAGCGTGCAGATAGAAGAAGCGAAGTAGAAACAAACACATAAAAGCATAAAAACGGAATGTCCGCGACGGTGTGTCTGATACCCGTCGCGGACATTCCGTTTATTCACGCCGGCAGAAGCACGGTGGAAAGTCAGTAGAGCTGCATCTCAAGATCCACCACATCTAGCCAACGTCCGAACTTATAGCCCACGTTGTGGAAGTGTGACGCCTGCACGAAACCTAATTTCTTATGGAGCGCTATGCTCGGTTCGTTGCATCCGGTGATGCAAGCCACGAGCACGCGGCAGCCCTTGTCACGACACGCTTCTATGAGTCTCTGCATGAGCGACGTACCTATTCCTCTGCCGCCGGAGCCGTGAGCCACATACACCGTGGTCTCAAACGTGTTGGCAAAGGCCGCGCGCTCCTTCCACGGATGGGCATAGCAGTAGCCCTCCACCACCCCGTTCTCCTCATAAACGAAGTAGGGACACGAGGCAGATATGTCCTTCACACGCTGCGCCATTTGCTCCACGGTGAGTGCCTTTGTCTCAAACGTCTCCACACCCTCGGTGATGTAGCGGTTGTATATCTCGGTTATCCGCCGCACATCCTTTTCTTCCACAAATCTGATCATATCGTTCAAGTGTTTTTTATAACCACCATATCAGTCACACATCAGGCTCAGGCCTTAGCTTCTGACGTCTTGGCTTTGGCATTTATCTCGTGCTCTGCCTTCTTGCATACGCCCACAATCATGTCGCAGGCATCCTCAAGAGATATGCGGGCAGTGTTCACAACAACGTCGTAATGATGCGGATCGTCCCACTTCTGACCTGTATAATACTCGTAGTGAGTGGCTCTTGCGCGGTTCGTACGCCTTATCTCGTTCAACGCTTTCACGCTGTCCATCTTGTACTCTTCGCTGCAACGCTCCACGGCAGTCTGCTCGTCGGAGCAACAGAACACGCGTACCACTCCACGGAAATCCCTCAACACGAAGTCGGCACAACGTCCCACGATGACACACGGCTCCTTTTCCGCCAGCGTATCCACAATCTTGCTCTCGGCAAGAAACAGCACATCGTCGTCAGACAATCCGCGTCCTGCATGCGAGCCATAACCCTGCGAGAGTATGCACTTGAGCCAGAAGTCAGGTATGTTCTGCTCGTTCTTCTTTATGTAATCCTCGTTAATGCCACTGTCGCGCGCCGCCATCTTTATGAATTCACGGTCGTAGAGCTTCACACCGAGCTTCGAGGCAAGCATCTCTCCCAACCTGTGGCCGCCGCTTCCGAGCTCACGCGCTATGGTCACCACAATGTGCTTACTGGTAGCCATGGCCTTGGCAGCAGCCTTGCCTGAGTAGCCCAGCAGGCTGTCGAGAACGCGGGTGTAAGGCGTAAGGAAATGAACTATCGGGCCGACAAGCAATGCCGCGGCGACCGTACCCTCGCGCACACCTTTTATACCGTCGAGGAATATCCATGAGAATATGCATGCCACCAGCACGTTGGCGATGTCGAAGCCGAGCTTCACGTAACCGAAATCACCCTTTATCTTGCGTGCCAGCACCCTCACGAAGAACTCGCCGGCAACCATTGCCACGTCGGCCTTCACCTCGAGAGTTATTCCTACGGCAAGTATAACGCATCCGGCAAGCATGCTTATGAACTTGAAGAAATAGGCATCAGGCGCAAGCCACGACAGCGAATTCATGGATATGTCGATGAACGTACCGAAACACAGAGTTATAGGAATCTGAAGAAGATACATGCGAAGCTCCGCCCGAAGCTGCTCACGGGTCATGAGCAACAAATCGCACAATATGAAAAAGGCATTCATGAGGATGGTCCATTGTCCCATGGTCAGCGGAGTGATCATACTGAGCACATAGTTCACACTCGTGATAGGCGATGTACCGAGCAGCGCCCTCGTGATGAAGGCAATACCGTATGCGTTGATAAACACTGACACGAAGAACAGAATGTAACGCCGCGTAAGATATTTTTTTGTTGTTTGCATAGATAAATGATTTATTGTTGTTATTCCGGCTTATGGTCGGACTTATATTATCACACAACCGAGCTCATGTCATCACACGACAGAACAGCCATTGTCAGACTGTCGGACGTGTGTGATCAGGCATCCTGACACACACCGTAGGACAACCGAGCCATTGTTATACAGTCTCTTAGGACGCACCGCGTCCGCTATGTTCAGGCGGGGCGCCCTGCCCCGCCATTCAGGAATAAGTATCAAAAACAAACAGATGTGCTGACGCAACCGCGTCACTTACCTGTCACAATCTTCTTTATCTCGTTGAGTTTGTTGAGAGCCTCAACAGGTGTAAGGTTGTTTATGTCGAGCCCGAGTATCTCGTCGCGTATCTGACACAGCACAGGGTCGTCCAGTTGGAAGAAGCTGAGCTGCATTCCCTCGCGCGTCATGTTTATCTTCTCTGCCGAAGGCTTGCCCACGCTTCCCACCTGGGAGTTGTCGGCCTCGAGCTCCTTCAGTATCACTTCGGCACGCTTCACGATGCTGCGCGGCATGCCGGCAATCTCTGCCACGTGTATTCCGAACGAGTGCTCGGAGCCTCCGCGCATGAGCTTGCGCAGGAAGATGACCTTGCCGTCAACCTCCTTCACGCTCACGTTGTAGTTCTTTATGCGCGAGAAGTTCTTCTCCATCTCGTTCAGTTCATGGTAGTGTGTGGCGAAAAGCGTGTGTGCACGTGCCTTGGGATGCTCGTGCAGATATTCCACGATGGCCCACGCTATGGAAATGCCGTCGTATGTCGACGTGCCGCGTCCCAGCTCGTCGAAGAGCACCAGAGAGCGCGGCGTGACGTTGTTCAGTATGTTCGCCGCCTCGGTCATCTCAACCATGAACGTCGATTCGCCCAGCGATATGTTGTCCGATGCGCCCACACGGGTGAATATCTTGTCCACCAGACCTATTCTCGCGCTCTCTGCCGGCACGAAACAACCCGTCTGTGCCAACAGCACTATGAGCGCCGTCTGGCGCAGCAGAGCCGACTTACCGGCCATGTTAGGACCTGTTATTATCATTATCTGCTGACGCTCGGTGTCCAGCTCTATGTCGTTGGGCACGTAACGCTCGCCCACCGGCAGCTGCGTCTCTATCACCGGATGGCGTCCGCCCTTTATCTCCAGCACGTCGTCGTCGGCAATCACCGGTCTGACGTAGTTGTTCTCCTCCGCCGTCTTGGCGAACGAGAGCAGACAGTCGAGGCGCGCCACGATGTTGGCGTTTATCTGAATCTGCGGTATATATTCGCCCGCTGCGACCACGAGCTCGTTGAACAGGCGCGTCTCAAGGGCGAGAATCTTCTCGTCGGCGCCCATTATCTTCTCCTCATATTCCTTCAGCTCCTGCGTGATGTAGCGCTCGGCGTTTGCCAGAGTCTGCTTTCTCACCCAGTCGGCAGGCACCTTGTCCTTGTAGGTGTTGCGCACCTCGAGGTAGTAACCGAACACGTTGTTGTAGCCTACCTTCAGCGATGCGATGCCCGTCTGCTCGGTCTCGCGCTCCTGTATCTGCATCAGATAGTCGCGTCCGCCGCGCGATATGGCCCTGAGTTCGTCGAGCTCGGGCGAGAAACCGTCGGCTATCACCCCACCCTTGCTCACGAGCTGCGGCGGGTCGGGCTGAATCTCGCGCCCTATTCTGTCGCGCAGGTTCTCGCAGAGATTAATCTGCGCGCCTATGTCCTCAAGTATCTTGTTGCCCGAATGGCTGCACGCCGACTTCAGCGGCACCATTGCCTGCAGAGCCACCCTGAGCTGAACGAGCTCGCGCGGCGACACTCTTCCCACCGCCACCTTTGATATGATACGCTCGATGTCGCCCATGCGGTGGAGCTGCTCGTCGGCCATCTGACGGAAGTCCGGCTTGCGGAAGAAGTGCTCCACTATGTCCAGACGGTCTTCTATCTGCCTTGCGTCCTTCAGCGGAAAGACTATCCAGCGCTTCAGCATGCGTCCGCCCATCGGCGTTACGGTGCGGTCGATGACGTCGAGCAGCGACGACCCGTCCTCCTGCATGGAGTGAAGAAGCTCGAGCGAGCGTATGGTGAACTTGTCGAGCCGCACATACCGCTCCTCCTCTATGCGTGCGAGCGACGTGATGTGAGAGATGTGCGTGTGCTGGGTCATCTCGAGATATTGCAGGATGACGCCCGAGGCAATCACCCCACTGTGCAGATGCTCCACGCCGAAACCCTTCAGCGAGTGTGTGCCGAAGTGGCGCAGCAGCTTCTGTCGTGCGCTCTGCTCGGTGAACATCCACTCGTCCAGCTCGAACACACACCATCGTGTGCCGAACCGTTGTTCGAATTCCTGACGGCACGACTTCTCGTAGAGCACCTCCTTGGGCTGGAAACTGCCGAGCAGTTTCTCCACATAGTCGGCCGTACCCTCGCCGGTGAGGAACTCGCCGGTGGATATATCGAGAAACGCCACACCGCATGCCGACCGTCCGAAGTGCACGGCCGCTAGGAAGTTGTTCTCCTTATAGTTCAGCACATTGTCGCCCATTGCCACGCCGGGAGTCACCAGTTCGGTGATACCGCGCTTCACGAGAGTCTTCGTAAGTTTGGGATCTTCCAGCTGGTCGCATATAGCCACGCGTCTGCCCGCCCTTATGAGCTTGGGCAGATAGGTGTCGAGCGCATGATAAGGAAAGCCTGCCATCTCCGTAGCCTGTCCCGTCTCGCGCGAGCGTCCGTTGCTGCGCCGCGTGAGAGTGATGCCCAGTATCTTCGACGAAGCAATGGCATCCTCGCAATAAGTCTCGTAGAAGTCGCCGCAGCGGAACAGCAGCAGCGCATCGGGATGCTTCGCTTTTAGGTCGAAAAACTGTTTCATCATCGGCGTGAGGCCGTCATCTTTCTTTTTTGCAGACATGTCGGTGTATTGATTTTCAACACGCAAAATTACACAAAATCGACGAAAAAAGACAACATTCGGCTCACATTAAACATCTGAATGGCGACAAATTGCGACTTTGGAACAAAAGAGACAGAGAGTCAGGGGGTCAATGATTACTATAAAGCAAGTCTATCGACAAATTAGCGCAAAGTGATAAAAGCCATGACAACACATTCGCCTGCGTAACAATAAATCCACATTGCCAAAACCGGTAAACCGTCAATGCACGCCGGACACATGTTTCCGATGTCCTTTCCTGCATCTGATATCAGTGTCTCTACAGAAAACTCGAGCGACGTACTTACAATTTTTCTTGACTCGATTTTGACAAAATATTTTCGCAAAAGAGATGTGAATGGATGTTAAATCAACCATATCAGAGGCCGTTTCCGGGCATACGGACTATTCATATACCCTGTATCATAGTCCGGAAAAGTGCGTTTCGCTTTCTGATAATGCCCATTTCGCAGTCTGAAAAAGCCTATTTCAGGGTGCGATATGGTGCTTTTCGGCCTCCAAAATAGGCCATTTCGTAAGCCGAAATGGTGCTTTTTGCAAAGTGATAAAATACCCCTTAGACATAAATCATTGATATTCAATATCTTATAAAAAACGCGTATTTTCCGCGTATTTGCGCCCGACGAAGAGTCTGCTTGCAAATACGCGCTTATTTTTCGGGGTATATCGGGAAACCCGGAGGGAAAAATCGGAATCCGGTTATAAATTGAAAGCAGCACATACTGAGTCCCTTCGGCAGACGAAAACAACGCTTATTCCGCACCGGAACAGCCATCGCTTATTGAGATATTTTCCCACAGACATTGAAAGATTCTACAAAAAGGACTCTACTCCACCGTCCATAGACCCGCGAAGACACGATGTCTCGTCCACGTGATTAAACGCCCTGTGTTTCAGCTGTCGGCACAATAAAAAGCCGCAAAGGCGTCCCGCCGACACTGCCGTATCAAAAAACACACCCGCAACCGCCCGTTTTTGAAAATTATTTGCTATATTAGCACCGCTGTTACACCGCGCGGATAGCTACGGACACAGCACGCACACAACCGGAACAGCCGCCGGCACACCCCTAAACACGACATACACACCCAACCAAACAACACCACGACGCATCATGACACAACATCCTCTATGGTCCGACTATATGTGGCTGCCACTAATGCAGCTATATCTGAAGAAGCCCGAAGGCGTGAAACCCATGTATTCGCGGCCACTCATACAGCTGAGTCTCGAACTTCACATCAAGCCGCAGCATCTCTACGCGCAGATGTTCAGGCTGCGCCGGCCCGACACACCGTCGCTGCAACACCTGTGGCAGAGCTATTCGGCAAACCCGCGCCGACTGTCGCGCGACGTGAAACGCCTGCGCCAGATGAACGGATTCGGCACGGCGGGCGCGTTCTATGATGGTGTGGAGACAGTGGAGTCGTTCGAGACCGACTACCGGCCCATAGAAGCCGACCGACGACTCACGCCCATGATGCTCACAATGATTCTCGACCTGTACTTCCGCCTGACGCCCATCACCATGGTGGCGGAGACGCCCGAGGTGGACGAACTGGCGCGCCTGATGCGCATACCGCCGCAGCTCGTGGCTGAGGTGATGCGCAACTTCCTCGTGTGCGACCCCTGCATGAAGCACAGCGACACGTCGTCGCCGCTCTACGAACCGTGCCTCGAGATATGGCGCAGGTATATATCGAAAGAGCCGGAAGAGCTCGCAGCCACGGCGGCACAGATGCGTGCCTACTTCAAATGACGCTCCCCTGCCACGGCATGTTTCCGAACGCCGGACAAGGTATGAGACATACGGGAAGACAACGCAAGGTTGCATGAAAACGAAAGCAACATCATATTAAAGCGAAAGCCATACCGTATGAAAACGAAAACAACACCATCACAGGTCTTATCACCCCTAAACACAATGCCATCCAACGGCGGCCACACATAAAACCCCGCCGATTCGCTTTGCCACAACCTCCGTTTTTTGTACCTTTGCACGATTTTTAAGGTAAAATAAGAAATGGATGCAATCGTAACGCAGATGATTATCCTCTTTGTTCTGGTAATCGTCGGCTATGTTCTGAATAAAAAGAACCTGATGGATGAGGAGTTTGACCGCACACTCTCACGGCTTATCATCAATGTGGCATGCCCTTGTCTGATATTATCCTCGGTGATGGGCGACACCATGCCCGACAAGAAACTCATCCTTCCCCTGCTCATCGTGGGCTTCGTAACCTATGCGGTACTTATCGGCATGGCCATCCTGCTGCCGCGCTTCATGCCCATACAATCGTCCGAGCGCGGCATATACAGCTTCATGCTGGCATTCGGCAACGTGGGTTTCATAGGCTATCCCATCGTGGCTTCCATCTTCGGGGCGAGCGCCGTGTTCTATGCCAGCATACTGAACTTCCCCAGCACGCTGCTGATCTTCGTATTCGGAACCCTTTTCATCTCCGGAAACCAGGGGAGCATGCGCTTCGACTGGCAGACGCTCTACTGCCCGGCGATGATTGCCTCTTACCTCTCCATACTGATAGTGATTACCGGTTGGGTGCCGCCACGCATCATAAGCACACCGTGCATACTGCTTGGCAACCTCACCGTTCCGGGCGCCCTGCTCATCATCGGCTCGTCAATCGCACAGGTACCCATACGCCGCATGTTCGGCAACGGGTCAATATATCTCATGTCCGCCCTGCGTCTGATGCTCATCCCGCTGCTTCTGCTCTATCTGTCGAGAATTTGCAACGTCGATGCCGACATAGCAAACATCAACGTGGTGCTGGCTGCCATGCCCGTGGCTTCGTATGGCACGCTGTTCTGCATACAGTATCAGAGGGGCGAGCTCGTCATGGCTGAAGGGACATTCATCACCACACTGCTCTCAGTGCTGAGCATTCCGCTGCTGACGATATTCCTGTGACGCGCCCGGACACGCCGTATCGGCCCGTTCTTCATCTGCATGGCGCGTCATTATTTGAGGCGGCCCGTCACGGCGCATGGCGTGGCTTAAATATTATTTTCATTATTTTCTTTGATGAGCCACAATAATTTTTATAACTTTGCAACAGACAGCCGGCGCCCGGCAATCCCTAAACGGATAGGCATGGAGTAGGGCGGCACTGTCTTTGTAGGAACATCATTTTCACTTACACATGGCTCAGAAACTCATACAGTCACAGGAACAGAAGCTGCAGCAGGTGCAGAAGCTCTCGCAGCAACAGATGTTGCAGGTGAGACTTCTCGAAATGCCGCTGGCAGAGCTTGAGGAGAACATCAACGCGGAGATTGACGACAACCCCGCGCTCGAGGCGCTGCCACACGACGACTCGGCGGCCGCTATGGCCGACACAGGCGACGACCACGACGACAGCGACGCCTCGGAAGGCGACTTCGACACCATGCAGGAACGCGAGGAACGCGATGATGCGCTCAACAACGCGCTGGAGAACATAGGCCGCGACGACGAGATGCCGGCCCTGTATAACCGCGAAGAGAACAACGGAGCGGAGTATGAGGAGAAGGTTTACGGCGACACCACATCGTTCTATGACAAGCTGAAGGAGCAGATGGGGGAGACCGACCTGAACGAAAAGGACTCGGAGGTGATGGAATACATCATCGGCTCGCTCGACGACGACGGACTGCTGCGTAAGGATTCGGAAAGCATCAGCGACGAGCTGACCATCTACTACAACATCGACGTGACGCCCGAAGAGGTGGACCGCATAGTAGCCATACTGCAGACATTCGATCCGGCGGGTATAGGAGCGCACTCTTTGCAGGAGTGTCTGCTGCTGCAGATAGAGCGCAGATCCGACAGCGAGACGAAAAGACTGATGAGGGAGGTGGTGGAAAACCACTTCGACGAGTTCACGAAGAAACACTGGAACAAGATACAGGCCGCACTCGACATAAACGATACCACAACTCAGCGTCTGCAAGACGAGCTGCGACGCCTCAATCCCAAGCCGGGAGCGTCGCTCGGCGAGACGCAGGGCAGCAACCTGCAGCAGATAACTCCCGACTTCATTGTGGACACAAGCGACGCCGGCGACATAACATTCACACTCAACACGGGCAACGTGCCCGAGCTGAAGGTGTCGCCGTCGTTTGCCGAACTCGTGGACACCTACCGCAACAACAAGGCAAACATGACACGCCGCGACAAGGAAGCGCTGCTCTATGCCAAGGAGAAGGTGAGCCGCGCGCAGGGATTCATCGAGGCCGTGAAACAGCGTCAGCACACTCTGCGCATCACCATGCAGGCCATAATAGACTGGCAGCGCAAATTCTTCCTCGACGGCGACGAGGCCGACCTGCGCCCGATGATTCTCAAGAACATAGCCGACAAGACCGGACTCGACATCTCTACTATATCGCGTGTGAGCAACGTGAAGTATGTGCAGACCAACTGGGGCACATTCCCGCTGCGCTTCTTCTTCTCCGACGGCTACACCACCGACGACGGCGAGGAGATGTCAACACGCAAGATAAAGATGGCGCTCAAGGACATAATAGCTAAGGAAGACAAGAGCAAGCCCAAGAGCGACGACGCAATAACCAAGGAAATGGCTGCGCTGGGCTATCCCATCGCACGGCGAACCGTGGCAAAATACCGCGAGCAACTGGGCATTCCGGTGGCGCGGCTGCGCAAATGACGGTCCACGAAAGCACAAGGCTGACAACAGAGACACAAGCTATATATAAATGAAAGGAAAGACAATAATTCTGGCAGCAAGGATAATGAGCATCATTTTCACGCCGTTCTATCTGTCGTTGGTAGGACTGATAGCTCTCTTCACGTTCAGCTATCTTAATCTGCTTCCATGGCAGTATAAGCTCACGGTGCTCGCGCTGGTTTATATTTTCACCATTCTCGCGCCCACACTTCTCATACGTGTCTATCGCCGCAACCGCGGATGGACGCTGCATCAGCTCGGAGTGAAGGAACGCCGCGCCGTGCCTTACATCATTTCCATAGTGTGTTACTTCGCGTGCTGCTATGTAATGGCATTGTTCCACATACCGCACTTCATGATAAGCATACTCATAGCGGCACTGCTCATACAGATAGTGTGCGCGCTGATAAACCCGTGGTGGAAGATATCCACCCACACGGCAGCCATCGGAGGAGTGGCGGGCGCACTCATGGCATTCGCCTTCATCTTCATGTTCAACCCCATCTGGTGGCTCTGTCTCGTGCTCATACTGGCGGGAGCCGTGGGTACAAGCCGCATGATTCTGCGTCAGCACACACTCGCACAGGTGGTGACGGGATTCATAGTAGGGTGGTTCTTAGCATACTGGACGGTGCTCATTGTATAGCAGTAAAGGCGCGGACAGACGACAGAAAGCGCACAGCAATCCCGCAACGGCCTCGCTTCCTATGGTCAGGAACGATGGGGCGACGACTCACAAACAAGACAACAACAACACAAAAACATAAATATAAGATATGAAACCATTAGTAAGTATCATCATGGGCAGCACAAGCGACATGCCCGTAATGGAGAAAGCATGCAAGTTTCTGAACGACATGCAGATTCCATTCGAAGTGAACGCCCTCTCGGCACACCGCACTCCGCAGGCTGTGGAGCAGTTTGCCAAGGAGGCGAAGGGACGCGGCATAAAGGTCATCATAGCCGGAGCGGGAATGGCTGCGGCACTGCCCGGAGTGATAGCGGCAATGACAACGCTCCCCGTGATAGGCGTACCCATAAAGGGAATGCTCGACGGACTCGACGCCATGCTGAGCATCATACAGATGCCGCCGGGCATACCTGTGGCTACGGTAGGGGTGAACGGCGCGATGAACGCCGCCATCCTGGCAGTGGAGATGATAGCCCTGGCCGACGAGGAAGTGGCTGCACGCCTGGCTGAATACAAGGCCGGACTGGGCGCAAAGATAGAGAAGGCAAACAAGGAACTTGCCGAAGTGAAGTACGACTTCAAGACAAACTGACGCTGTAAGTGCGGTGGCAAGGTCCGTCACCGCACTTGCTCCCGCCACACCGACGTGCGCTCAGAAGTGCGTACGCCACCGGCATACACATCGCCGGAAGCAAGTCTCCGCGCGTGTTCGCCTTCTTCCGCAAGCCCTCTCCGGCAAGACAACCGTGCGTCATGCCCCGGCTGTCACGCTCACGCCGCGCATTCCATCCTGACAGAAGCCGCACACATGTGCGTATGACATATGATAACCTACGAAGCCATTGACCTGATGGCACTGCAACTGTTACTATAACATCCTATCATTATTAATATGATATCTTACCATTGCTACTATGATATTCTATCACTGTTGCTCTGATATTTTACCATTGCTGCTATGATATTCTATCACTGTTGCTCTGATACTTTACCATTGCTGCTATGATATTCTATCACTGTTGCTCTGATATTTTACCATTGCTGCTATGATACTTTATCACTGCTACTATGATATTCTATCACTGTTGCTCTGATATTTTATCACTGCTACTATAATATTTTTACATTGTTACTTTTTTACCTTTTTACTTTCAACTTTTATGAGAAGATTATTTACCATTATGATTATGTGCATAGTCGCGTTGCAGTCGTCAAAGGCGGACAACGCGATTACAATCACAAAGGAGAACACGTCTGTAGTGATGTCTGCGGACGAGTGCGGACCGGTCAGACTGGCGGTAGATGCGCTGTGCCGCGACTTCGGCAAGGTGATGGGCTTCAAGCCGGAAGTGAAGGACGGCATCACCGGAAGCGGCATTGAGCTCGTCGTGGTGAACGACGCCACAACATCGTCAAGGGCGTTCCTGCCTGCGGAGACTGAAGGGTGGGGCGACAACACCTTCGAGGCTCACCGCATAAAAGCCGACGTCAACCGCATATACCTGCACGGCATGGACATGCGCGGAACCATCTATGCCATCTACTCGTTCAGCGAGAAGTTCCTCGGAGTGCCGCCGCTGTGGTACTGGTGCAGCTGGCAGCCGGAGCACAAGGACGCTGTGGAGGTGCCGGCGGCGTACAGTTACTTCCAGCCGTCGCCCACAGTGCGCTATCGGGCATGGTTCCCCAACGATGAGGACCTGTTCATTCCGTGGCGCGCCAAGAGCAGTGACAACAACGAACTGTGGCTCGAGACAATGCTCAGACTGAAGCTCAACACCGTAGAGCACACCGCCACCGTGACCACAGACGGCACACTCAACAGCGAGGCACAGCTCTACAAGAAATACGGACTGGTGCTTACCTCACACCACATGATAGCACTCAACAACAGCTTCGCCAACTGGGACGCTTACTGGAAAGAGGTGCGCCACACCACACCACCGCCTCTCTCGGTGAAGGACATGGCGTCGCTGAAGGAGTTCTGGCAGTATTCCATCGACGCGGTGAAGAACAGCGGGGTGGAGAATCTGTGGCAGGTGTCGTTCCGGGGAAAGACAGACCAGCCCTTCTGGTCGGTGTTCGTCGACGCGCCGGAGTCTGACGCGGAGCGCGGGAAGGTCATCACCGAGATGGTGAACACGCAGTATGAGATGATACGCGAGTCGACAGGAGAGGACAATCCGTTCGTGAGAATGACCTTCTACGACGAGATATCGTCGCTCCTCGCAGCCGGACACATACAGCCGCCTACGGCTACCAACATGCTATGGACATTCGTGGCAGGACGCCGCGACCACTATCCCTACGACGACCTCGTGGCTTGGAACAACGAGGATAACGTGAAGCTGGGCTACTACATGAACCTTCAGTTCTACTCCACGGGGGCGCATCTTGCTCCGGCAGAGGGTCCGTGGAAGATGGAGGACAACTACCGCTACGTGCAGTCGAAGGGTCCTCTCACGTTCAGTGTGGTGAACGCGGGCAACCTGCGTGAGTTTCTCATGGAGATGAGTGCCAACGCCGCGATGATGTGGAACGCGGAAACCTACGACACCGACACCTTCCTCGCCTCGTTCTGCAGCCAGTATTTCGGTGAGGAACATGCCGCCGAGGCTGCCGGAATAATACACGACTTCTACTATTCGTACTGGAATCAAAAGAAGAGCGACTTCCCCGGAGGGTTCGACCGTCAGTATGTCTTCCAGGACCTGAGGCACGCGCAGGTGATAAAACAGATAAACGACGCGTGGAACAGCTATTCAGACAATCCGCTGAAGGAGATAGGTTATGAGAGCGTTCCGGGCCGCACGTTCCGCATAGAGGGCGACAATCAGGTGCAGAGCATCATCGACGGCACGGCGGCGGAGATGGAGGCGTTCGCCGATGTGGCTGACCGCTGCGACCGGCTTATGCCGCTCCTGCCCGCTGACAGGCAGACTTTCTTCTACGACCACGTGGCGGCATACGCCCATTACATGGCTCATCTGAGCGCGGCGACCCATTACTTCACACACGCCTACAAACATCCTGACAGCCGGTTTGACGACCTCTCCCGCGCGCTTACTGAGATGAAAGCCGCCAAGGCTGCGCTCACTGCGTCGGAGCATGACGTGTTCGATGGTTGGTACGACACGGACGACAAGTTCGACATGGACGGCAAGATAGACATAATACGCTCGCGCCTCGCCGAGAACGAGGACCTCACGCTCACCCGCCAGCTCATAAACAACTACGACTTCGAGCTGAACCACAACGGACAACAGAACCCCTCGGGCAACATAGAGCGCGGCATCCCGTACGGATGGGAGTCGGAAGGCACGCTGAAAAAGGGCGCCAACGGACTCGACTCATACGGAATAAACCAGGACGCGAAGAATCCCCACGGGCTCAACGTGTGCTGGATAAACTCCGTACCGATGCCCGACAAGTTCACACTCTATCAGACCATACCCGCCGGGAAGCTCGGAGCGGGCACCTACCGCGTGGCTTGCCGCCTGTGGGTGGAGGTGAACAAGAAGACGTCGTGCCGCCTCTTCGCCAACAACAACGTGCAGTATTACGGATACGAACGCGATTACACCAACCTGCTCAGCGAAGGCGAGCATGCCGACTACGCCGGATATGCCGGAGGAAACACGTCGGACATCGTGCTGAAAGAGATGGAGGTGACGGTGGACATAGCCGACGGCGAGGACCTCACAATAGGCATAAAGACAGGCAACAGGAAGAACAACGGCACCGTGGCTACCGACAACGCGGGATGGTTCAAGGTGGATTTCTTCCGCATCCACCGCCTCACGCCCACCTCGATAGATGACGCGCAGACCGCTGCCGCCTCCCCCGCGCCCGAGGGAATATACTCTCTCGACGGACAGCTCGTGAGCCGCGACAACACTACGGAGGCTCCGCTGAAACGCGGGATATACATCATCGGTGGAAAGAAGAAGGCTGTGAGATGAGCGCAGAACGGCATGGATGCATGACGCCATGCCACACCCCATAACGCCGCCGCTACGGAACGATACAGCCGTGGCGGCGGGTTTTTTACACCGGAAAAGCCAAATCGCCTTATCCGTATTCCGTTCTGACGCCATACATGTTTTGTCTCTGTTTCGTAGAATATGCGGTGTGGTATGTCGGGAGTTTGCCAGTGTGCAAATCATATCGTCTCCCATTAATAATGATGGTGGCGTCCGCCCTGTAGAGTCGCAATATTTTGCGCCTCCCGAGGAGTTATTGTCAGTGAGCCGTATTGATAATATGCCTTTGACAGTTGCGCCCACTCGCGTCTCACGAGCAGTAAAACACGACAACAACAGACATATAATCGCCTCGGTCAATAGCGTATCCTTGTTTGTGAGACGCAAGATTTTGCGTCTCTACTTTAGGTTACAGCGCATGACATGATGTGCTCAATTGAAACAATGATGGCGTGACACGCAGGATAGGAATGACGCATCGGGGGACGTATGTCAATGACAGCGGGTTGATGGAAAACATGTATGGAAGGCGGGATGAGCAGGTGGCGTAATGGCATAAAAATCGGGGCGGGCGGTAGCCGGTAAGTGTTCCATTCTTCCTTTTGCTGTTTGGACATATCCGACTTGCCGTGATGACAGGGCTGAGCGTCGGTTGCTGCCATACGACAGTTTTCCTACGACATAACAGTCTGTATGTCAGCGCGTTGTAAAACGGGCTTTTTGACACTGCGAAAAAGGCTCTTCGGGACTGCGGAACAGGCTTTTTGAGAGCACGGAACAGGCTTTTCCGCAAAACCGAAAAGTGCGTTCGGTCAACCGATGCGGGTGTTGTGACGATGACGGTGGTCTATATTTCCTATTCCGATGGTGTGACGGCATGGCTCGGGGGACATCCGCCTGTATGCTTTATAAAAGTATACCACGATATATAAATGATAGCGCCAGCCCAGTAGAGACGCAAAATCTTGCGTCTCCCGTACAAACCCAGCAACAACAGGCATTTTATAGCCTCAATCAATATGGCATCCTTGCTCGTGAGACGCAAGATTTTGCGTCTCTACTTTTGATTGATCGCGAATTACAGAACACATTTACTGTTGCTAATTTTTATGGTACTGCCGATATCCACATGTCTGTTTCCCGTCTTTGCTTTTCCACTCCGTCGCTGAATAAGAATGTCTTTCCCGCGTCCGGACGTGCGCTGCCGCACCGCCATGGATAAAAAACGCGGTGACGCTTGCAACTGAACGCCATTTTTACTACTTTTGCACTGTACGTACAACTCATACATCATGAACGATTTATTCAACTATAAACGCCGCGAATCTACCGTGGCACACGCCGGAAGCACGGCGATAGGAGGCGGCAACCCCATACGCGTGCAGTCGATGACTACCACAAACACCAACGACACCGAGGCATGTGTGCTTCAGGCCGAACGCATAATAAAGGCCGGAGGCGAGCTCGTGAGACTCACCACACAGGGCACACGCGAGGCGAAGAACCTGAAGAACATCAACGCCGCGCTGCGCGCCAAGGGCTACGACACGCCGCTCGTGGCCGACGTGCACTTCAATCCTAACGTGGCTGACGTGGCCGCGCTATATGCCGAAAAGGTGCGCGTGAATCCCGGCAACTATGTAGATCCTGCCCGGACATTCAAGAAACTGGAATACACCGACGAGGAGTATGCCGCCGAACTGAAGAAGATAGAGGCGCGCTTCGTGCCGTTCCTCAACATCTGCCACGAAAACCACACAGCCATACGCATAGGAGTGAACCACGGTTCGCTGTCCGACCGAATCATGTCGCGCTACGGCGACACGCCCGAAGGCATCGTGGAGAGCTGCATGGAGTTTCTGCGTATATGCAAGCAGGAGAAGTTCGACGACGTGGTGATATCCATCAAGGCGTCCAACACCATGGTCATGGTGCGCTCGGTGCGCCTGCTCGTCAGCCGCATGGACGCTGAAGACATGCACTATCCGCTGCATCTCGGAGTGACAGAGGCCGGCGAAGGTGAGGACGGACGCATAAAAAGCGCCGTCGGAATAGGCGCGCTGCTGGCCGACGGAATAGGCGACACCATACGCGTATCGCTCAGCGAAGAGCCCGAGGCCGAGATTCCCGTGGCAAGACATCTGGTAGATTACATGACGCACCGCGCCGGACACATGCTCATACCCGGCACTCAGGCACCGTCGTTCGACTGGCTTCACCCCGAGCGCCGCATCACGACAGCCGTTGGAAACGTGGGAGGCGACCGCGTGCCGGTGGTGATTGTGAACGGAACTGGCAAAGAGACAGCCGACAGCTTCGGCACAGACACCACGCCCGACTACATATACTGCGGAGCGAAACTGCCCGAACACCGCATCGAGGGAATGAAATACATCGTTGACTTCAATGCCTACGACGGCAGCGACAACGTGTTCCCAATATTCCCTTACAACGCCATACCGTTCATATCGATGGCCAACGCGCCGGTGAAATTCCTCGTACTACAGTTCGGAGCGCCTGCCGAGGAATACATAGCCTGTCTGAAGAGGCATCCCGAAGTAGTGGTGGTGTGCATGAGCAACCATCAGAACCGCACGGGCGAACAGCGCGCACTGGTTCACGAAATGATGTGCGAAGGACTGAAAAATCCCGTCATCTTCGCACAGATGTACAGTCACAGCGCTGCCGAGAAAGCCGAGTTCCAGCTTGAGGCGGCCGCCGACATGGGTGCGCTCATGGCCGACGGACTGACCGACGGACTGTGGCTCATGAACAACGGCGACATTGCCCTGCGCGACATCGCCGACACAGCATTCGCCATTCTGCAGGCCGCACGCCTGCGCACATCGAAGACCGAATACATAAGCTGTCCGGGATGCGGACGCACACTTTACGACCTGCGCACCACCATAGCACGCATAAAGGCTGCGACAGCCCACCTGCGCGGACTGAAGATAGGCATCATGGGATGTATAGTGAACGGTCCGGGCGAGATGGCCGACGCCGACTACGGATACGTGGGAGCCGGAGTGGGACGTGTGTCGCTCTACCGCCGCAAGGAGTGTGTGGAGAAAAACATTCCCGAGGAAGAGGCCGTGGAGCATCTGCTCGCGCTCATCGACAGCGACCGCAAGGCGCGACAGGAATGACGCGTCAGCGCAAACGCCGCAAAGACACAATATATTATATATCGACCACAGAAAATAATAACCATATAATAATTTCGCAATGAACATCACACCACGATATATCGCCGGCGAGTCACGCTACGACAACCCCGACATGTACGTCCGTTGCGGACACTCCGGAGTGCTACTCCCGAAGGTATCTTTAGGACTGTGGCACAACTTCGGAGGCACGGTGCCCTACGAGCACAGCCGCGAGATGGCACGCTATGCCTTCGACCACGGCATCACCCACTTCGACCTGGCGAACAACTACGGACCTCCTTACGGTTCGGCGGAGGAAACCATGGGCCGGCTCATCGACGACGACCTGCGTCCTTACCGCGACGAGCTGTTCATATCGTCGAAGGCCGGCTACGACATGTGGCCCGGACCTTACGGCAACTGGGGCTCGCGCAAGTATCTCATGGCAAGCATCGACCAGAGCCTGAAGCGCATGCACCTCGATTATGTCGATCTGTTCTACAGCCACCGGTTCGACCCTCTGACGCCCGTTGAGGAGACCTTGCAGGCACTTGTCGATATAGTGCGCGCCGGAAAGGCTCTCTACGTCGGCGTATCGCGCTGGCCACTCGAGGCTCTGAAGACCGCCGACAAGTATCTGAGAGAACGAGACGTGCCACTGCTCATCTATCAGGGACGGCTCAACATGCTCGACCGCGAGCCGCAGGAACAGGGCATCACCGACTACTGCGCCGCCCACGGCATAGGCTTTATTTCGTTCTCGCCGCTGGCACAGGGACTGCTCACCGACCGCTATCTTAACGGAATACCGGCCGACAGCCGCATGGCGCGTGGCGAGAATCTCACGAAAGACGCGCTCACCCCCGAACTGCTCGACCGTCTGCGCCGGCTCAACGACAAGGCACAGGGCAGGGGAGAGACTCTTGCATGCAGAGCCCTGAAATGGGTTCTTGAGCAGAAGGGCGTGACGTCTGTGCTCATCGGCGCGAGCAGCGTGGCTCAACTTGCCGAGAACCTGAAATGTATAGACAACAAATAATGCGACGTGAAATGACTGACCGGACGTCATCCGGCGCATCAGCTGCATATACAGACACCGCAATATGAATACGGTGTCTGTATTTTTTTGTAATATATAATATCTGAAAACGACACGCGCAGGCGGCGGATGCCGCGGAAACCACGGCCGATGTAAAATTGATAAGGTTTTATTTTATATATGAAACGTCTGTGAATATCTGAAAACCTGATTACGACACCGATTGATACGAACATCTACGGCACTTGCACCACGCAACAATAAATCTGCATCGCCATTGTCATTTAATCTTCCGCACACGGGCCACGCACACTTCCCGCACCATTTTCCACCCCCTGCATCATCGTTTCCAAGCAAAACTCCGGATACATACTTACAATTTTTCTTGACTGAATTTTGACAAAATATTTTCTCAAAAGAGATGTAAACGAATGTTAAATACAGCATTGTAAAACCCATTCCGGTCCGAACCACATTCTGATATACCCCATAACATAGTCCGGAAAAGCACGTTTCACGTTCTGATATTGCCCATTTCGTCATGCGAAAAAGCCCATATTGGACTGCGATATGGTGCTTTTCAGCCTCCGAAATGGCCTATTTCGCATGCCGAAATGGTGCTTTTTGCAAAGCGGGGAAATACCTTTTAAATATAAATGATTGATATTCAACATATTATAAAAACATCTCATATTCCGCGTATTTGCGCCCGAAGACGACTCAGCCCGCAAATACGCGCTTATTTTTCGGGGTATATCGGGAAACTGAGAGGGAAAAATCGGAAACAGGTTACAATCTGAAAGTGTCACGACAGCCGTGCCTTCAGCAGAAAAGGAAAACGCCTGTACGGAATATAAACCTATATATTATATAGAAACCTACAGCCTTTGAATTTCCGCAAGACCCGAAAACCACGCAAAGACCCGGCAGACTCTCCTAACTCAAAAGCACGCTATGGAAACAAAACTGCGTGAAAAGGCTGCAAGTATATATAAATGTTAAAAAAACGTCATCGCCCATATTCATGCCCACACGATGTCCGGCCGTCCGCGTAAAAGCCTTTCCCATGTCGCGCGACGTACCGTTACAGCCCGCGCCGCACGGCTTCTTACGCCCCTATGCCGGCAGTCTGACGGCAGCGGACAGACTCACGTCAGACACGGTATGCGCCCCGCATATTAATGAGAATTTATATATTCCTGTCACGACAGCCTCAAAACGACATAATCAGAATAACAATCCTAAGCCCCGGCATCGCCTCATTAATTAAGAGTTTTTAACCTTAAAGTCTAAAAAAATTCCAATTTCAAGAAATTATTAAACGAAATATAATTATATTTGCAAACGTATATAAAACTTAAACCGAAAAAGAGCCTTATAATTGTCTTTTTAATTCGATTTCAGATAACCCTAATAATAATAATATTGTGAGCATACCTCACTAATAACTTTCTAAACTTAACCAACATGAGACAAACGTTCATTATCTCAGCTATTCTATGCTGCATGATGTTTATCGGTTGTAGTGACGATGACAAGGTCTCAACGTCTTACGATCCGACACAACCGGTTGTTTTTACAGACTTCAGTCCGAAAGAGGGACAGGTGCGTACACGCCTCTACATCTACGGAAAGAACTTCGGAACAGACGAGACGAAGATCCACGTAAACGTAGGTGGTCAGGACGCCAAAGTCATCGGTTCGACCGGAGAAATAATCTATTGCATGGTGAAAAAACGCTCCTATGACGGGAATGTCACCGTGACCATCGACGGAGAAGACGGCAAGCCGGCCGTAGTCAAGACGTTCGATGAGAAATTCAATTACGTGGCAAAGACCACTGTAGGAACACTTCTGCGCGTTGTCGATGAGTACGGAAACTCAGGCTTCACCGACGGAAGTTTCGACGACGGAGCATCTGTTCCGTCAAACGACTGGATGGTATTCGACCCAAAATTTAAGGAAATAGGTGGCGACCGTCTGCTCTTCACATGTAACTTCTACGACGGTCTGCGCGTGCTCAACCTCACACAGAGAACTGTTACACGTCTGTTCGCACGTTCACAGTACAGCGCCATGTACTCGTTCTCGTTTACTGCCGACGGCGACACACTCATCTTCCCCGACGACAACGGAAACGCCTCCAACGAATCGAGAGCAAACCTTTACTACTGTCTGCGCTCTGAAGGATTCAAGAAACTGCGTCCTTACAACTACGGACCTTGCGCATACAGCGTGGTTTGTCTGCCAAACGGAACAAAGTTCTACTCTTCATGGACAAACGCCGCCGTATACAGAATGGAGAACCCGACCGGAGAAATACCTAACATCGACGTGAACCGCACACGCTGCTTCGCACTCACCTCTCTTACACAGACCGACGGACAGCACATGCGTCTCATTCTGCATCCTTCAGGAAAATACATGTACATCACAATGGAGGGCGCTCCTGTCGTGCTGAGATCTAATTATAACGAAAAGACAAATATGTTCGAGACACCTATTATCATAGCAGGTGCGTTCGGACAAAGCGGATGCCAGGAAGGTACAGGTGCTACGGCACGCTTCGACAACGTATGGGCCGGAGTGTTCGTAAAGAATATGGACTATGTCAACAACCCGCGTCCCGACGGCGAGGAATACGACTTCTACTTCTGCGCAAAGGCAAACCAGTGTATATGGAAGCTCACACCTGACGGGGTTGCCACTATCGTAGCCGGACGAAGCAATCAGAATGCCGACGGAAAGGTTGAGGGATACGTTGACGGTGATCCTCTCACTGAGGCACGCTTCCACACTCCTGCCGGAATAGCCTATGATGAGACCGACGAGACTTGGTACATCGGCGACAACGACAACAAGTGCATACGTTACATCACAAGAGAATAACCCTATAATCCAATACAAGCTATGAGGAATTTTATAATAATGCTTCTGCTTGCCGTTTGCGCTCCTTTAGGCATTCAGGCACAAAGTCAAGATGACGATGAGAAGATAATAGAAGTAACAGGTACCGTCACCGACGAAAACGGAGAGCCGCTTATCGGTGTGAGTGTCATGCCTAAAGACGAGGCCGGACTCGGTGCAATAACAAATGTTGACGGTGTTTATAAGATAAAGATACCTGCATACACACGACTCGTGTTCAACTATATAGGTATGGAACAGCAGGAAGTGCTCATCAAGGAGCAGACTACTGCCAACGTGAAGATGAAGACAAAGGAAGACAATGTTATCGACGAGGTTGTCGTAACAGGTACAGGTTCACAGAAGAAGCTCACCCTTACAGGTGCCGTGACGACTGTCGACCCTGAACTGCTCCGCACACCTACAGCCAGCCTTTCAAACTCGTTCGCCGGTGTTGTTCCGGGTGTGTTCGCAAGACAGACCACAGGTAACCCCGGTGACAACGTATCAGAGTTCTGGATCCGTGGTGTCTCCACGTTCGGTGCAGGTGCAAGCGCACTCGTGCTTGTCGATGGTTTCGAACGCGACCTCAACGACATCAACCCTGAAGACATCGAGACATTCACCGTCCTGAAGGACGCCTCTACAACAGCTATCTACGGTTCACGCGGTGCGAACGGTGTTTTGCTCATCACGACAAAACGCGGACGCGACGGTAAGACACGCATCAACGGTAAGGTGGAATACAGCTACAGCACACGTACGAAGACTCCTGAGTTCGTTGATGGAAGCACCTACGCACGCATGATGAACGAGGCTCTCGAGAGCCGCAACATGACTCCGGCCTACAGCGCCGACGACCTTTACCTGCTGGACAACCAGCTCGACCCTGAGATTTTCCCGAATGTGAACTGGATGGACCTTCTGCTTAAAGACGGTGCCCCGACATTCCGCGCCAACGTCGATGTGAACGGTGGTGGTGCGAACGCACGCTACTTCGCTTCTGTAAGTTACGTTGAGGAAGGCGGTATGTACAACAGCGACTCCGCACTGAAAGACTATAAGACCAACGCCAACTATCACCGTTGGAACTATCGTATGAACTTCGACCTCAACATCACAAAGACAACTCTCTTGAAGATCGGTGTTGCAGGAGCTCTCGAGAAGCAGAACCAGCCGGGTTCCATATACGATGAGGTATGGACATCGCTCATGGGATACAATGCCATCGCTACTCCTGTTAAGTATAAGAACGGAAGATGGGGATCACAGGGTAGTGGAAACCACAATAACCCTTGGGTGCTCGTGACACAGTATGGTTATAACGAAATCTGGAAGAACACCATCAACACAACCGCAGAGCTGACACAGGACTTCGGATTCATCACTCCGGGACTCTCTGCAATAGTACGCTACGGATACGATATCTACACCGACAACGGTAACAAACACTGGAAGGCTCCGGAAGGATGGCAGGCAGAACGTCTGCGCGACAGCAACGGTGAACTCGTGTTCACAAAGAAAGTGGACGAGCAGCTCATGATCTCTAACCCGTACTCAAACGGTCAGAAGAAGGAATTCTTCGAGGCTGAGATCCACTACGCACGCAACTTCGGTCTCCATCAGGTAGGCGCAATCCTGAAATATACACAGGACGGAACGACGAACAACTCGCAGAACGACTACGTGAACCAGTCCAGCGATGATCCTATCGAACAGATGAACATCGACTTCCAGCGCACAATCCAGGGCATCGACCGCCGTCATCAGGGACTCGCAGGACGTTTCACCTACGGCTATGCAAACCGTTACTTCGTTGACTTCAACTTCGGTTACAACGGTTCTGAGAACTTTGCAAAGCACAACCGCTTCGGTTTCTTCCCCGCATACTCTGCAGCATGGAACCTCGGTGAGGAGCCATGGATAAGAAAAGTAGCTCCATGGATCGACATGTTCAAGATACGTTACTCTTACGGTAAGGTCGGTAACGACTACCTCAGCACACGTTTCCCGTTCCAGGGACGTTTCATGACCGACGACAACGACCGCTACATATTCGGCGACTTCGGTACATCAAACTACACATACAACGGTATCTCTTACCTCATGCTTGCCAACAAGGACATCACATGGGAGGTTGCGAGAAAGCACGATATAGGTATTGACTTCTATCTGTTCGGCAACAAGTTCAGCGGTACGATCGATTACTTCCGCGAGACCCGTGACGGTATCTTCATGACCCGTAACTATCTGCCGCAGATCATCGGTGTATCCAACTCACAGCAGCCGTCTGCTAACATCGGTAAAGTACGTTCTACAGGTGTTGACGGTAACATCGCTTACACAGAAAAGATTGGCCAGGTGAACCTCACCGTACGTGGAAACTTCACCTACAGCAAGAGTAAGATTCTCGAATATGATGAGCAGTACAGCCACTATGCTTACAGCCGCAACTCCGGTTTCCGTGTAGATCAGGCAAGAGGTCTTATAGCATTGGGACTCTTCAAAGACTATGACGACATCCGTTACAGCCCCGATCAGTCAGCACTCAAAGGCGACTTCGAAATCGCTCCCGGTGACATCAAGTATAAGGACGTGAACGGTGACGGTAAGATCAACGACAACGATATCGTGCCTATCGGCTCAACAACAAAGCCTAACCTTATCTACGGTTTCGGTATATCTGCACAGTGGAAAGGCTTCGACTTCAATGTCCTGTTCCAGGGCGTGGGCGAATCGTCATTCTTCATCAATGGTTTCACAGTATATCCATTCAGCGAAGGCTCATGGGGTAACATACTTACAGACGTTGTAGGCAACTACTGGTCGCTCGGAAAGAACGAGGATATACACGCTAAATATCCGCGTCTGACCTACGGCAAAAACTCCAACAACAACCGCGCATCTACATACTGGCTGCGCGACGGATCATACTTACGTCTGAAGAACCTCGAAATCGGTTACACACTGCCGAAGGCATTCGTTTCGAGCATGCACATTCAGAACGTACGCTTCTACTTTATGGCTACCAACCTGCTCACCTTCTCTGAATTCGACCTTTGGGATCCGGAACTCGGAAGCAGCAACGGACAGCAGTATCCATTGTCAAGAACCTTCACACTCGGTATGACAATTAATCTGTAATGCCATAATATCAACGCACTAAAGTAATAATCTAAAGGTAACAGATATGAAAAAATATAAATATATGATAGCCGGAGTTGCTGCAATGTGTGCCACGGCATTCCTCACATCTTGTTCCGACTATCTCGACACGGACAAATATTTCAAAGACCAGCAGTCGCTCGAACATATCTTCAACAACAAGAACAACACGCTGGAATGGCTCGCCCTGAGCTACAGCCGCCTGCAGGGTGATAACATAGAGATTGGTCATAGCGACCAGAACCCTACCAACTTCTGCGACGATATGACCTTCAACGAGGGAAACAACGGTGACCGCTACCGCAAGTTCAAACTCGGAGAGTATGGCGACGGATACAGCTACGACACCTATTACAAGAACTCATGGCCATGGTCATACGTAGCAATACGCCAGGCATCTGTATTCATCCACAACGCTCATGCCAACGATGAACTCACACAAGACGAGATTGATGTCCTCATAGGTGAGGCTCACTTCCTGCGCGGATACTTCTATTGGCTGCTCATACGCAAGTATGGTCCTGTGCCAATCATGCCGGACGAAGGAGCAGACTTCAGCGAAAGCTACGACAATCTGTCTTATCCGCGCAATACATTCGACGAATGTGTTGACTTCATCTGCAAAGATATGATCGAGGCTGCTAAACGTCTGCCGGACAGACGAGACAACCTCAACAGCGCACGTCCTACCAAAGGTGCCGCACTCGCAATGCGTGCAAAAGTGCTGACCTATGCTGCCAGCCCTCTGTACAACGGCAACACCGAGATGGCCGACTTCACCGACAAGACAGGACGCCAGCTCATCTCACAGCAGTATGACGAAAGAAAATGGGCTGTGGCTGCCGCTGCAGGAAAAGACTTCCTTGACTATAACGACCAGGCCGGCGTGTACAAAATACACACAGTAGGTATAAGAAAGACCGCGGAAGATACTTCTTACCCGACAACAATCATTCCACCGAAGTGCGAACCGTACTCAAGCCAGAACTTCCCTGACGGTTGGGCAGACATCGATCCGTTCGAGTCTTACCGCTCCGTATTCAATGGTGAGCTCTCCATGGCAGAGAACGAGGAAATAATCTTCACACGTGGTCAGAACGACCGTGGCAACAACCTTATTCCTGCAGGACAGGAAGATGCTGAAGAAGATAAAGGTGTGAAACAGCTTGTTAAGCATCAGCTGCCTAACTCTCTCGGAGGATGGAACATCCACGGAGTGACACAGAAACAGTGCGACGCCTACGATATGGCAGACGGTACACCGTATGACCGTGAGAAAGTGATGGCAAAATATGGTCCGGGCAACGAATTCACAACCATCAACAACAAAGCCCTGCACCCATACGACCACCTGCCTGACAACGGAATCTACATGGGTTATGCTAACCGCGAGCCGCGTTTCTACGCTTCGGTAGCCTACAGCGGAACTATCTGGCCGGGCGCAAGCACAACAGAAGACAGATATCACAACCAGCAGATATTCTACTATCGTGGCGAACAGGACGGACGTGTGAACAGTAACGAACGTTGGGTGAACACCGGTATCGGCGTAATGAAGTATGTACATCCTTACGACATCAACGTAGGAAACAATGCATCTATCAGAGATAAAGCCGATCCTGCACTGCGCTATGCAGACTTGCTGCTGCTCTATGCCGAGGCTCTCAACAACCTGACTACAAGTTATGAGATAGCTTCTTGGGACGGAACACAGACTTATACCATAAGCCGTGATGTCAACGAGATGCACCGCGGAGTTAAGCCTGTCAGAATGCGTGCCGGCGTTCCGGACTATACTGATGAGGTTTATGCCGACCGTGACCAGTTCTTCAACGCTATCGTACACGAGCGCCAGATTGAATTCTTCGCAGAGAACCAGCGTTATTTCGACCTGCGCCGTTGGAAAATTGCCGAGGAACACGAGGCTGAGCAGATATATGGATGCAACACTCTCATGGACAGAAGAAACGCTCTTCAGTTCTACAACCCTGTCAGAGTGCCGAAGTTGCAGACATCTTTCTCACGCAGACAATACTTCTGGCCGGTTTCTTGGGACGAACTGAGACGTAACAAGAACCTTACCCAGGCTCCTGGATGGAAAGATTACGAATAAAAGTCACACAACCATAAACAAGAAAACAATGAAAAAAGTTTTTTATATAATAGCAGCATTCGCCCTCATGTGCGGAACGCTCACATCTTGCAACGAGGAATGGGAAGACGAACTCTACGAAGAGCTCGTATCGTTCAAGGCACCTGTGGGCAGCAATGGAGTTTACGATATATACATGCGCTATAATGATGACGGAACAGGTCAGTACAAAGTGCCGGTCATAGTCAGTGGATCGCGCAGCAACAGCAAGGACTATATCGTAAAGATAAGCGTTGACAATGATACTCTTGCTATCCTCAACAGCGAGAGATTCGCTTCCGGTCGTCAGGACCTTTGGTTCAGACAGCTTCCTGAGCAGTACTATTCGTTCCCGAAACATACCTGCGAAGTGAAGGCCGGTCAGATAACCAACACCTTCACCATCGACTTCAATCTGAAAGGTCTCGACACTCAGGAGAACTGGGTACTCCCGCTTACCATCGATCCGGATCCTTCATACAAGCTCAATATCCGCAGCGGATGGGATAAGGCTCTGCTCAACATCAAACTGTACAACGATTTCTCAGGCAACTATGCTTCATCAAATATGTACGTTTATATGGACGGAAGCGAGTCTGATGGTGCCGTTGAGGACTACCGCGAGTGCCGCGTTGTTGACGACAGAACAGTCTTCTTCCTTGCCGGAACAACATGGAGTGAGGATATAAACCGCGCCCTCTACAAAGTCTTAGCAAAGTTTGAGGAAGGTGTAACTGACGATAAAGGTGTCATCACCGGTAATGTTACGCTCAGTGCAGGAGATCCAAACAATGGCATCAATTTTGAAGTAAGCGGACCATGTACATATCGTTACGAAGTCATTCCTGATCCGACAAAGAAATATCTTGAGCGTCGCATCACCACAATGTACCTCGACTATAAGTACACCGACATCACTTCTGATCCTAAGAACCCGATGCGTTTCCACGTAATGGGTAACATGACAATGGAACGTAAGTACAACACACAGATTCCAGACGAGGATCAGGCCATCCTGTGGTAATAACCATTCGCATACTATGCGAATAACTGCATAACACAAAACGGGGCACACCATAACGGTGCGCTCCGTTTTCTTATATATCCATGCGGAATAAATACGTTACAGTCCGCCCTATACGTCTGCATATTCTCACTGTAAATTTCCCGCTTATCACGCACAAACCTTACCGGCCGGGCATCAAACGACACACCGGAACAGGCTTTACCACAGAAGAACGGAATTTATATTTACGTGAAACAAGCAAACAACCGCCACATCATCATATCCGGATTTCGTGCCCGCCTCATGTTTATTACGAAGAAAAAGAATGTATTTTCAGCCTCATTCCACAAGTTATGTCATCATTGTCTTACGTGAATGAGCACTTAATTTCCTGTTAAGCCCGAATTCACGGCCTTACAGCAGCCTTGCGGTATTGCATGGGATAATTGTCCGCGATCATGCCTTTCGCCTGTCATACGAAGCAAAACAGCCCAGTTTATACACGTCGTAGAGCCTCAGACAGGCCTTTCCGCCCGTGAGCAGTCTGCGCTCCACGCGGCCGAAGAGCCGGTGCCACACCCTCACTGCCCACAATATGTGCCGGCGGCGCAGCACGTCAGCCACGTCAATCATGCGCGAATAGCCCCGCATCTCCGCCTCAAAATCGCGCAGTGTACGCATGTCTTTCTCCGTCTTCACCACGAAACACTCATTGCTCTCGAAGTCTTCCATCACCACAGCGTTGTCTATGTGGGCCACCGTCACGCCACTTTCCTCCAACAGACGGCCGAACCTCACGTCCTCATAACGCCTCATCCGCTCGTCGAAACGGCAGCGCTCCATCACGCCACGCTCCGCCATGAAGTTCACCGAACGGAACGCCTGATACGGCCGTTTGCTCCTTTCCTCCGCCGTGTGTTGGCTCTCCGCCCTGCGCTCGTAGGCACAACGCAGATTGCGACGCGCGTCGTCTGCCGTGCCACCCGTGCGTATTCCACCAATCACCACGCCCGCCTCAGGCGCCTCCAGATAGCGTATGATGAACCGGTCGTCGGGCAAGGCCATGTCGCAATCGAGGAACAACAGCCACGCGTAACGGCTTATGTCTGCGAGAAAATTGCGTGTCGCGGCTGCACCCTTGTTCTCCGCACGCACCACATATCTGCATCCCTCCATACGGTCTATGCTCCGATTGAAAGCCACGGCGTCCTTATCCGTCGAACCGTCGTCGGCAGCTATTATCTCATATTGCAGTCCGTCCACGTCATCGCACAGTTCCTTGAGACGCTCCACCATAGTGAGGCACCTCGTGTTGTAAACCGGCAGAAGTATCGAAAGCTCGTTCCTAATCATTGTTCTTATCTTCATTCTAACGGTAAAAGGCCATATTCAGAAAACGTATAAGCCATTCCTTCAACCTGTACATATATCAGTTGAGCCGAATTCTATATTTTGCAAAGATAGTGAAAGGCGAGTGCAACGACAAAACGGAGAAACTTTGTTTTTCCGATTTTGGCACTGCCGAGCCGCATCCTATCTTATGCAAATATATGAATAAAAACCGAAAGCCATCCGTCCCCACACTCTTTAACCTGAAAAAACGCGCGCAAACATTAAAAAACACCGCCATATCATAACACTATATGAATTATTTTAATATATTTGCCGCCGTATATACCAATCCGACAGACGTCATTACAAAGTAGCGGCAGCACCCTCCGGCACATTATGACAGTCTCCGTAAATAACGTCTCAAGTAAAACCGGACATCCGACAATCCATAAACCGCAAATCCAAAAACTTACAGATTATGACCTATACTTCACGAACGACATCCATCCTTCCGTCATTCCGCGGTCTCATTACCCGCTCCGTGTTCATAGCTCTCTGCGCCATGACGGCCGCCACAGCCTATTCGCAACCGGCCGGACAGCGCACCGTGCGCCAGTGTCTCCAACCGAACAGCCCCATAGGAGTGGCGCGCGGAATATGGCCGGGACGCGTTGTGTGGAGCCATGCGCCCGGCGCGGCGACATGGGAGGATAAATCCCGCGACGATAAGACGGCCGGAACGCCCGATGCCGACGACATGTGGTTCGCCGACCGATACAACTCCGACAAGGCGTGCGAGTGGCTTGTGCAGAACACTGTGCTCTCGCTCACCAAGCAGAAGAAGCTGTCAAAGGCATGGAACGACATATTCGTGTATTTCAACAAGACCCACGACCGCGGATCGAAAGGCTACCGCAAGGGTGAGAAGATTGCCATAAAGGTGAACAACAACAATACTTTCTCCCACAGCGACAACCCGAGCATCAACGCTTCGCCGCAGCTTGTGCTCGCCCTTCTGAAGACTCTCATCGAGGATGCCGGCGTGCCCGAGGAGGCCATCACCGTGGCCGAGCCGAGCCGTTTCATCACCGACTGCCTCTACGACAAATGCCATGAGGCCTATCCCGGCGTGCGATTCGTAGACAACGCGGGCGGCGACGGACGCGTGAAATCCGAATACGTGGCCGACGCCATGCACTACTCGCGCAACAACGGCCGACTGGCGCGCGGCATATCCACCGCCTTCACCGAGGCCGACTACGTCATCAACATGGCCCTGCTCAAGGGTCACGTGGGGCAGGGCGTGACGCTCTGCGGCAAGAACTGGTACGGCACGATGAGCATACACGCCGACTGGCGCAAGAACTTCCACGACAATTTCAACCAGAACAAGAACGGTAGGCCGAAATACATCACCTTCGTCGATTTCATGGGACATAAAGACCTGGGCGGCAAAACGCTCATCTGGTTCATCGACGCGCTCTATGCCGCCAAGTTCGTGGATACAAAGCCCGGTCCGAAATGGACCATACCGCCCTTCAACAACGAATGGCCCTGCTCGATGTTCGGCAGTCTCGACCCCGTGGCCATCGACATGGTGGGCGTCGATTTCCTCACCAGCCAGTTCCCCAACATGCCCGACGCCGACTGCTCCGACATGTATCTCGTCGAGGCTGCGTCGGCCGACAACCCTCCTTCGGGCACGACCTACGACCCGGAGGGCGACGGAACGCCGCTCAAAAGCCTCGGAACTGCCGAGCACTGGAACAACGTGAACGACAAGCAATACTCGCGCAACATAGGCCGCGACGAAGGCATCGAGCTGGTTTACAGCAAAAAGCAGTTCTAATATAAAAAACACACAACTATGAAAAAAACATCATTCATCCTTGCCGCGGCGCTCTGCGCTTTGTCCATACCTGCCGACGCCGCGCCGTCTCCCGGCACCATCTGCGCACCGGTGAAGGCACAGCAACAGACTTTCAGTCAGTTCTGCGAGGGTTTCAAACCGCTCAATGCCGGCACGTTCGGCGTAGAAGCGTTCGGCACGACCGACGCTTCCAAGATTTCTGCCGACACACACATCAGTCCGTCGTCGCCTTTCCTGCCCACCGACCTTACGTGCGACTGTCAGGAACAGAGCGACATATACTGGAACAAAGGCAGCATAATGAAACTCGGCGACAACACCACCGTGGTGTTCATGAACCGTCTGTGCGACGACTCCCACAACAACGCGCTCTACCGCTACGACCACATCGTGGCGACATACGACGCCGACGGCCGTCTGACCGACAGCTACATCATAGGCCGTTCGGGCCGTGCGTGGAGCGTTGAGGTGAAAGGCACCGCCGACGCGAAGGGTGGCATCACCATGAACGTCACGCGCCGCGACCTCGCCATACCCGCGATGATTGAGGAATACGCAGACCTCACGTTCTCCGTCAGCGCCTCACGCTACACCATAGGCAGCGACGGCTACATCTCGCGCACATCGCTCGGCGTACCGCGCAGCGAGACAGTGAAGGCCGACGTCATACCTGCCACAAAGGAGGAGTTCGACAAACTGCTGGCAATGTTCACACCGCTAAGCGACGGAAAGATAACCGTCGGCTCGTTCACAAGCGACGAACAGACCGGAAAGGAGATAGACCGTAAATACGTGCGCGCCTTCATCAACCCTGCGCCCGACTGCGACTGCGCTCCTATGCGCACGCTCTGGACCGCCGGTAGCGTGATAGAGACCGCCGACCGCTACATCCTTCTCATGACCAAGAGCTGCGATGTGCCGCGCGACGGCTATCCCTTCAACGAGTACATCGTTGCCACCTTCACCAAGGACGGCCGCGCCATAGACGTCTGTCCCGTGGCACGCAAAGGCGACTTCTGGGACGCTGAGATAACAGGCAGCAGCTCGCCGTTCTCGCTCACCGTCAGACAGGCCGTCACGTCAATGGACGAAGAACAGCCGGGCACTGGCAACACCGACAACGTACACACGCAGACGTGCACCATAGAGGCCGACGGATGCATCACGCTGAGAACGTCGGGGCGCACATTCGCCGCGCCGTCAGACAGCGAGGGATGGACTGAGCAGAAATAGAATACACGTACGCGGACCGATGCCGTCGTACACAGTACATTATGATATATCACATTGAATATCAATATATTGCGTATAATGTATGATTATATTATGTACAAAATATTATGATATTGCGTATAAGATATGATGATATTGTGCATAAGATATGATGATACTCTGCACATGCAATTATGACATTGCGCTGAAGTATTGACAACACTATATGCGGGGCTGAAACGGCAGCTCCGCATTTTAACACTTTTAAGTTAAATTTTCCGCCCGAAAAACTTCCGCTCCGCCACTCAAAATAGAAAATCGGATGCTCCCGAAATGACCATTTTCATACCGAAAAAGGAAATTCCGGAAATTCGCCTTGTGCGTCTCTACCCCCAACATTTCGGAGTGCGTCGTGCGAAAAAGGCCATTTCGCACTCTGAAAGAGCCCGTTTCGGAGCACGATTAAGCCCATTTCATGGGCCGAAAGAGCCCATTTCGCATCCTGAAAGAGCCTATTTCGCAAGACAGTATGCTGCGTACTGCATCATGGTTCGGGCGCAAACACCTTATTATCAGCACTTTATCAAAAACCCTTCAAAACTCGCGTATTTGCCGACAAACGCCGTGTCGCCCGCAAATTCGTCGAAAATGGAGCACCAATCTTTAACATTTCACCGACTTCTGTGTCGCTCACGACAACTACGCAGACCGCTGTCCACACATCCATACCCATCACCTCGCGCAGCCGGAAGCAACAGCCCGACTACCACCGGTTTCACCACCACGGAACGCCTGCGACGAAACCGAAATGCAAAAAAAATAAAAATTTGAAAACAATAATGCAAATTTTGATTTAATCTATTAGCATAATTCATTATCTTTGTGACGTATTGGTAACCGAAAATACCTGACGGCAACAATGCGACACGACGAGTCAGGCGGACGACATTAAGAACTTTCTTTTTCAGATAAGGACAAAAGGAGTCGGAATAAGGCGCCACCTATGAAAAGAAAGCACTCCGTGTACGTGCACGGAAACACCGTCCGACACGGAGGAACAGTCAAAAACCTAAACCGTAACAATTACGTCAAGACAATGAACGCAGACCCTAACAGTATGATACACAGCCGCAAAGCCATCCGCACGACAGCAGTATGTGCGGCAGCATCGGTATGCAATCATCCTTACCGCCGCATAAGCCATCCGCACGGCGTACCGTCACATCTCATGGCGTGCCGTAAAGAGTATCCGCCCGGCGGCTCGGCAACGACGACGAAACCTATAAAGAGACCGTCTTTTTAGGTGCGTCGCATGGCACGGGAGAATTATCCCGCAACAGACAATCAGACAGAAGAAACAACAACAATAACTAAATCACACAAACCTAATACGGTAATGACTACACGAAGAGACTTTCTCAAACAGATGGGAGTGGCAGCAGCAGGCTTAGGACTGGCGCCGCTCAGTTCGCTGGCTGCACGGCCGGCAGGTGCAAACAACGCCAAGGACTCCAAGGGCGACAAGGTGAAGATAGCCTTCATCGGCATCGGCAACCGCGGTGAACAGAACGTGACCGAGTTTGAGCGCACGGGCATGATAGAGGTGACAGCGCTCTGCGACGTCGACCTGAAGGGCAAACAGACACAGAAGGTGCTCGGCAAATACCCCAAGGCAAAGCTGTTCACAGACTACCGCGAGATGTTCGAGAAGTACAGCCAGAACTTCGACGCAGTGGTGGCTTCTACTCCTGACCACAGCCATTTCCCCATTGCCATGCTGGCACTCGAATATGGCAAGCACATATATCTGGAGAAACCGATGACCCGCACGTTCATCGAGGCGGAACTGCTCATGCAGAAAGCACGCTCATGTCCGAACGTAGTGACCCAGGTGGGCAACCAGGGCCACTCCGAAGCCAACTACTTCCAGTTCAAGGCATGGATGGACGCGGGCATCATAAAGGACGTGACGGCCATAACGGCACACATGAACAATCCGCGCCGCTGGCACAGCTTCGACGCCAACATGTACCGCATGCCTTCAGGCGATCCGCTGCCCGACGGAATGAACTGGGACGTATGGCTCGGCGCTTGTCCGTGGCACGACTACTCGGCTAAGTTCCATCAGGGTGACTGGCGCTGCTGGTACGACTTCGGCATGGGCGCGCTGGGCGACTGGGGAGCGCACATTCTCGACACAGCTCACGAGTTCCTCAACCTCGGACTGCCCTATGAGGTGTCACTCACTTACGAGAAGGGCCACAACGACTTCTTCTTCCCCTATTCCTCAACCATCCTGTTCCGCTTCGGCGCGAGAGGCAACATGCCGCCGTGCGACGTGACATGGTATGACGGCATAGACAACCTGCCGCCGCTGCCCAAAGGCTACGGCAAGTCGGAATACAATCCGGACATACCGTCGAGCAACCAGGGCGACACGCCGGTATCCGACCTCAACCCGGGAAAGATAATCTACAGCCGCGACCTTATATTCAAGGGCGGAAGCCACGGCAGCACACTCTCAATCATCGGCGACAAGGCCGAGGAGATGAAGAGCCGCCTGCCTGAAGTGCCGAAGAGCCCGTCAAACCACTATGTGAACTTCCTCCGTGCCTGTCAGGGAACAGAGAAGACACGCTCGCCGTTCGAGATAAACGGTGTGCTCAGCCAGGTGTTCTGCCTCGGTGTGATAGCACAGCGCCTGAACACGCAGCTATTCTTCGACCCGCGCACAAAGCAGTTCACCAACAACGTCTTCGCCAACGCACTGCTCTCGGGCATGCCTCCGCGCAAGGGATGGGAGTTCCTCTATAAGGCGTAAGGCTCAAAACGTCTGAACAAAACAATCAATCTACACATAAAAATCTGATCTCCGAGTATGAACAAAGGCACAAGGCTCATCATGGCGGCGGCAATAATGGCCGCGACGGTGTGCTCGTGCGGCGTGACACGCGGCACGGTGTCGGACGGATGGACACTGGTGTGGGAGGATAACTTCGACCAGAAACATTCGTTCGACACTGCCACGTGGAGCAGGATAGACCGCGGAACGTCCGACTGGAACCGCCACATGTCGCATCACGACGCATGCTACGCCATGCGCAAGGGCAACCTCGTGCTGCGCGGAATAATAAACGACGTGGCGCCGAACGACACAGCCCCGTTCATCACCGGAGGAGTATGCACCATGGGTAAGCGTACGTTCAGCGACGGACGGCTCGAGATACGCGCGCGGCTCAATGCCGCGCAGGGCGCATGGCCGGCCATCTGGCTGCTGCCTGAGAACGGAAGCTGGCCGCGCGACGGCGAGATTGACATCATGGAACGGCTCAACGGCGACAGCATTGCCCACCAGACCGTGCACTCTCACTACACCTACGACCTCGGCATAAAGGACAATCCGCCGTCGCACGCCACCGGACCGATAGATCCGGATGCGTACAATGTGTATGCCGTGGAGATGTATCGGGACAGTCTGGCGTTTTTCATCAACGACCGCCACACGTTCACCTACCGCCGCATAGAGACCGACAAGGAGGGTCAGTTTCCCTTCGACCGCCCGTTCTATCTGCTCATCGACATGCAGCTTGGCGGCAGTTGGGTAGGCGCGGTGAGGCGTAGCGACCTGCCGGTGGAGATGCTCATCGACTACGTCAGATTCTATAAGCGGCGGCAGTGAGCCTTGGGCCACGGCCACATTCACACAAAGACACAACACAGAAAAGGCTCTGCCGCACAACGGCGGAGAACAACCCTAAAACCAATAACGCAAATGAGAAAACTTATAATCACAGCCATCGCCGCACTGTTCATCCTGCCGGCGACGGCGCAGGAATGGAAATCGCTCTTCAACGGCAAGAACCTCAGCGGATGGACACAGAAAAACGGCAAGGCCGAATATAAGGTGGAGGACGGCGCCATCGTGGGATACACCAAGATGAACACACCAAACTCTTTCCTCTGCACAAAGAAAAACTACGACAACTTCATCCTCGAGTTCCAGTTCAAGATAACAGACGGGCTCAACTCCGGCGTGCAGCTACGCAGCGAAAGCCTCAAGTCATATCAGAACGGACGCGTGCACGGCTATCAGTTTGAGATAGACCCGTCGCAGAGAGCATGGACAGGCGGCATCTACGACGAGGCCCGCCGCGGATGGCTCTACCCGCTGACAAAGAACCCGAGAGCTAAAAAGGCATTCAAGAACGGACAATGGAACAAGGCGCGCATCGAGGCTTACGGCAACAGCATACGCACTTGGGTGAACGACATTCCGTGTGCCAACCTCTGGGACGACAAGACTCTGAGCGGTCTCATCGCCCTTCAGGTGCACGCCATACAGAACAAAGCCGACGAGGGAAAGACAGTGGCATGGCGCGACATACGCATCTGCACCGAGGATGTGGAGAAATATCTCACGCCCGAAGACCGCACTCCGCAGGTGAACTGCATAGACAACACTCTGTCGCCGCAGGAAGAGAAGATGGGCTGGAAGCTGCTATGGGACGGCAAGACCACCAACGGATGGCGCGGAGCCAAGCTCGACGCCTTCCCTGACAAGGGCTGGAAGATAGAGGACGGTGTGCTCAAGGTGCTGGCAGCCGACGGAGGCGAGTCAACCAACGGCGGTGATATCGTGACCACTGAGACCTACGACAACTTCATACTGACCGTTGACTTCAAGATAACGAAGGGCGCCAACAGCGGTATAAAATACTTTGTTGATCCGGAAGCCAACAAGGGTGAGGGTTCGGCAATAGGCTGCGAGTTCCAGATTCTGGACGACGAGCGCCATCCGGACGCAAAACTCGGCGTGAAGGGCAACCGCAAGCTGGGCTCACTCTACGACCTCATACCGGCACCGGAGAAGAAGCCTTTCGACATCAACAACTTCAACACAGCCATGATTATCGTACGCGGCAAGCACGTGGAGCACTGGCTCAACGGCGTGAAACTGCTGGAGTATGAGCGCGACAACCAGATGTGGAACGCGCTGGTGGCATACAGCAAGTACAAGAACTGGAAGAACTTCGGCAATCACAAGCGCGGCAACATCCTGCTGCAAGACCACGGCAACGAGGTGTGGTTCAAGAACGTGAAGATTAAACCTCTGAAGCTCAAGAACGGCAACAACCGTCGCCGCCGCTGAACATAAACCAAAGACAACATGAAAAGAAACATCGCATGGATTCTGATAGCCACATGCTGCGCCACGGCACAGGCACAGGTAAAGCTCTCTCCGCTCTTCACCGACAACATGGTGATGCAACAGAAGGCCGACGCGCCGCTGTGGGGCACATGCGAGGCCGGACGGACGGTAAGCGTCACCACATCGTGGGACAAACACAAGTACGAGGCAGTGGCCGGCAATGACGGCAAATGGCTGGTGAGGGTGGCAACGCCCAAGGCCGGCGGACCGTATGAGATAACCATCAGCGACGGCACGCCCGTGACGCTGCACAACGTAATGATAGGCGAGGTGTGGCTGTGCTCGGGACAGTCTAACATGGACATGCCGGTCAACGGATGGGGACAGGTGAACAACTACGAGGCTGAGGTGAAGGCCGCCGACCACAGCAACATACGTCTGCTGCGTGTGGATAACATCATGGCCATGCGTCCGCAAGACAGCTTCACGGCGATGAAAGGCGGATGGCAGGTGTGCTCGCCCTCTACGATAGCGCCTTTCTCGGCCGTGGCCTACTTCTTCGGCCGCGACATAGAGAAGTATCGCGACGTGCCCGTGGGGCTCATACAGTCGAGCTGGGGAGGCACTCCCGCCGAGGCATGGACCAGCGGTGAGTCGCTCACAGAGCTGCCCGAGTTCCGCGGCGAGGTGGAACGCATAGCCTCGATGCCCGAGAACAAGGACGAGCGCGCGGCTAAATATAAGGAAGAACTCACCAGGTGGTTCACCTCGTTCAACAGCAACGACCCTGAATACCGGGACGGCCGCTTCAGCTATTTTGCGACATCATACGACGACTCCGGATGGGACGACACGCCGGTGCCGGGATATATAAGCAACAGCAAGTACGACGCGTTCGACGGAATGATAATCTACCGCAAGGTGATTGACATTCCCGAGAGCATGGCCGGACAGAAGCTGACCCTACGTCTTGGTAAGGTGGACGATGACGACATGACCTACTTCAACGACATGATGGTCGGCAACACCACCGGACCGGGCGAGATAAGAGAGTATGTCATACCTGCCGACGCGGTGAAAGCCGGCAAGGCGGTCATCACGGTGAGGAGTATCGACACTGGAGGACTGGCCGGCATAACGGGATACGACGGTCAGGAATGTCGCCTCACGGCCGAGGACGGCACCACGATAAGCCTCAACGGCACGTGGAAGAGCAAGATGTCGTCGCCGCTCAGCTCGCTCGCCGCAAAACCGCGCGACCCGGTGAACGACGCGAAGAACGCATGCGTGCTCTACAACGGCATGATAAATCCGCTCGTGGGATATGCCATCAAGGGCACGATATGGTATCAGGGCGAGGACAACTCAAACCGCGCGTGGCAGTATCGCGACCTCATGCCGCTCATGATTGAGGACTGGCGGCAGAAGTGGGGCTACGACTTCCCGTTCTTCATGGTGCAGCTTGCCAATTTCATGCAGCGCCACGACCAACCCACCGAATCGCGATGGGCAGAGCTGCGCGAGGCACAGCAGATGACGGCCGAGACGCTGTCGGGATGCGGTCTGGCGTGCATAATAGACATAGGCGACGCCAACGACATACATCCGCGCAACAAACAGGACGTGGGTCACAGGCTCGCGCTGCAGGCACGACAGAAGGTTTATGGCGAGAAAGTTGAGGCTTCGGGCCCCGTTTACCGCAACTACCGCGTGGAGAAGAACCACATAAGGCTCTTCTTCGACCACACGGCGAAAGGTCTCGCCACAAGCGACGGACAACAGCTCAAGGGTTTTGCCATTGCCGGACCCGACCACCGGTTCCACTGGGCAGACGCCGTGATAGACGGCAACACGGTGGTTGTGTCATCGCCCGAGGTGAGACATCCTGTCGCAGTGCGCTATGCCTGGGCCGACAATCCGGAGTGCAACCTCACCAACAGCGCCAATCTGCCGGCCGTACCGTTCCGCACAGACGACTGGAAGGGACTCACCTACGGCAACACATCATACTGACGCACACGCGCTGGCGACGTGCAAACGCTGCCGTCCGGCATCATGATAACCATAAATCAGAATGTAAGACAACGCACCGTTGCGCTTACATTCTGATTTTTCTTATGTCGTCACGGCTGCCCTCCGCGCGGACGACAGACACGCCGGGCGCAAATATCGGAGTATTGCGCGTGCAACCGCAACGCGCACGTCATAATACCACTGCACCGGAAGCGCCTTCACAAGTCCCCACAATCACCATACGGGAAGCATGAAAGACAAAAAAGCCGACTTCACAGCCGGCTTTCTGTAGATTATACAATAACATTATGTATCTTTAACTATAAGCTGTCATTAACTCCTGTTATACAGACGACACCTTTATGTGGAATACGTTTGCAAAATTAATCATAGAAACGCTTGCGCGCAATACCTAAAAATGACGAAAAATGACAGCCACAAAACGCGTCGCATACCGTACGTGCAGCAGGACGATACCTTATTGTTGTTATCCGACGTACGGCGCGCGACATATTCTCATGCGCCCGGAAGAAGCGCGGAAGCGTCAGCGGCCCGTTGCCTGCAGATACTCACACTTGCTTATCTCATACTGCGCCATGCTCTCGGCATAGCTGTCGCGCGTGTTGATGTATATGGTCTGCGCCTCGAGCAGGTCGCTCATTGTGCACGTTCCGGCCTGATAGTAGTCGGTATGCAGACGCAGGTTCTCCGCCGACTGGTTCACCGCCTCGAGCGAGAGTTCTATCTGTCTGTATGTGTCGTTGAGCTTGTTCCATGCGTTGCGCATCTTTATCAGCAGCATCCTGCTGCTGTCGTCGAACTCGTTTCTGGCGTTGCGCAGTTGCAGTTCCTGCTTCTTCACCTCGTGCGAGCCTCCCCACCACGCCGTGAGAGGCACGCTGACCGTGGCAAATCCGATGAGGAACGGATGGTCTTTCTCCATGAGGTTGTCATACATATATCCTGCTCCTATGGCCACGGTAGGCAGGTTCTTGCCCACTGCCAGCCGCTTTTTCAGCCTTGCGGCCTCCACATTGCTTTCAAGCAGACGATACTCGCTGGTAGTAGTGAGCGATGCCTCCGGCGAACAGAAAAGCGAGTCGGGGCGGCCGGGCAGCGAGTAGGGGAACGTCGCATCGACGTCGATGCTGTCCGACGGATGGCCTATGTACTGCGCAAGAAGGCTCAGCGTCACTCCGAGAGCGTTCTCCGTCTTTATGCGTGTGTTCTTTGTCTCGTTCTCGCGCAGCTTCACCTGTAGCAGGTCGTTGCGGTCGGCCACTCCTGCATCCACCGCAGCCGTCACGTCGCCACGCATGCTTGCCAGCTGTTTCTCCACGGCGGCGATGGTGTTAAGTTTCTCTTTCAACACCGCGGCCTGCCAGAAATACTGTTCGGTAGTGAGCCTCACCTCATTCTCCGAGAGGTTGCGCTTCAGCCGGTTCACCTCAATGTTGAGTTTCGACAGCTTGTGCGTGTTCACTATCTGTCCTCCGGCAAAGAGCGGCATACCTGCCGACACACCGCCGGCCACGCCGTCCTTCATCATCGACATCGACGCGCCCGGCGCCACATTCATGCTTATCAGCGGTTTGTTTGAGTCGAATGCGAAGCCCGACGCACTCACGGTGGGGAAGAAACGGGTGAAAGCCTGTCTCTCGTCCTGCCGTGCGGCTTCTATGTCGTTGCCGGCGTTCTTCATCTTCACATTGTTGTTCAGTGCCTCTTCAAGACACTCGTCAAGCGTCAGCCTGTGCTGTGCCGTAGCGCCACACACGCCGGCAGAGACAAGCAGAAGCATGAAGAAACGTCCTTTTATATATTTGTTCATCTGTTTATACTTTTATTTTTGTTATGAAATATATTTATTAATGAATGATTGTGACAGGCATGTCGTCATTCCGCCTCCATTCTCTCAAGCCGCATACGCTTCTTGGTCGTGCCCCTGAACATGAGCAGATAGGCAGCCGGAAGCACCGTCAGAAGCAATATCATGGTGAAAATCGTGCCGTAGCATATCACTGTTCCCATAGGCATCCACAAACCGCTGCCGCCGAGAATCATAGGTATGACACCCATGGATGCGGCTGCCGACGTGAGGAATATGGGGCGCATACGGCGGCGTGCCGATTGATATATTGCCTCAGACGAAGTAAGCCTGTATGTGGAGCGCAACTCTTCGGCATAGTCTATCATTATTATGCCGTTGCGCACGATTATTCCCATCAGGCTCACAATGCCCAGAACGCACGTCACACTGAAGTTCATTCCCTGTATCAGAATGCCTGCGGCAGTACCCGGAATGCATAGAATCAGACTTGAGAATATGAGCACTGCGATGCTCACCTTGCGGAAGTGCATCAGTAGGATGAAGAATATCATCAGCGCGGCGACACACAGTCCGTTCATCACGGGAGGCATCTTCTCGGCATTATCCTCATTATCTCCACCGAAGACCATCGACACTCCCGGCGACAGCTTCAAACCGTCCATCTTCTCCATCACGTGTTCCGTGGCCTCCATTGCGTTTACACCACGACGCAGGTCGGCCATTATAGTCACGGTATATATACCGTTACGCCTTACTATCTGGCCGTCTTTCCACTCCGGCATCACCTTTGCCACCTGACGCAGCGGCACATTATCCAGTCCGCCGGCCACACCTATCTGCTCGTCTTCGAGCGATTCAGGCGTAGCCTTGTCGGCATTGGCGCTCTTCAGTTTCACAGGTATGTCGTAGTCGCCTTCCCATACACTGGCTACAGGCAGACCGTCACCATAGCGTATGGCAAGCGTTCCCTCCACGGCGAGATTGCTTATGCCAAGCCGCGAAGCCTCGTCATCCTTCATCACAACGTCCACTACCGGCCGCTGTTCCATCAAGTCCGTATGCACAAATATCAGTCCGTCCATGCCCATGAGCATCTGTCTCACCTTTCCGGCATCTATCTTCAGAGCTTCCATATTGTCGCCGCTGAGTCTTATCTCTATCGGATATACAGCCTCGCTGTAGCTCAGCTGCTTGAGACGTATGCGTGCCTGGGGAAAATATCCCGACACTTTAGGTGTCCATTCGTCAAGCATCTCCACGGTGGCTTCGTTGCCTGTCGTGTTCACAATGAACTGTGCGTAGTCGGTGTCGGCTATCTGCGGAGCATAGCTTGTTTGGAATCTCGGCGACGAACATCCCTTGAACGATGTGATGCTTACCACACGTTTGTCCTTGCGCATCATGTGTTCGAGACTGTCTGCCACGGCTGTAGTGCGCTCGATGCTGCTTCCAGCAGGCAGCGATATCTCCACCGCGAACTGGTTGCGGTCGGCAAAAGGCATGAGCTGTTGCGGCAGACGCGACATTATGAACATGCCTGCCACCACAACAACTATTCCGGTAGCCACCGTAACAATGGGGTGTGCGAGACATGCGTCGAGCAGTTTGTTGTAATAAGCCTGCAACATGTCGAGGAACGAGAACGCCTTGCGGTCGCCGCCCGGCCTCTTCATAGGCTTGCGTATGAAGAAGAACTGCATGAAAGGAACAAGCAGCGTGGCAACAAGCAACGAGATGAACAGCACGAGAGTAACCGCCCACGGGAAGCTCTTCAGAAAGTCGTTTATCATTCCCGTGGTTGTGAACAGGAACGGGAAGAACGTGATGCTTATGGCAAGCGTGGCCGAGAAGATGGATTTGAAGAAGTGGGTGGTGCTGTTTATCGACGCGTGCCACCTCGAGACTCCTTCGCCTATCTGCTCCAGATAGTTGTCTATTATCACAATGGAGTTGTCCACAATCATTCCAAGCGTCACAATAAGAGCGGCCAGCGTCACGGTGTTGAGCTCTATGCCGAACATTGAAAACATGCCCAGAGATATGAAAATGGTCACCGGTATGGTGGATGCGGCTATCAGAGCCACGCGCAACGGCAGCAGGAGCATCACCACGATGATCACGGCTATCACTGCTATCACCAACTCGTGCAGGAAATTGGTCACGCTGTCGTCCACCACTTTACTCTGGTCTGTTATGCGTTCTATGCTGACGTCGGACGGCAGTTCCTGCTTGAAGTCCTCTATCACCTTGTTCACTTCCTTGCCCATCTCAACGATGTTGCAGCCTTTCTTCATCTCGATGCTCAGCAACACGCACTTGTGACCGTTGTTGGTTATGTAGCTGTCTGCGGCAGGATACTCCTTGACAACACGCGCCACGTCTTTCAGACGAATGTTGTTGCCCGACGGATCGGTGTATATGATCTGCTGCTGGACGTCGTACAGTGTGTTGAGCGACTTGCTTACATACACCGGATAGACCGTGGAGCCGTCCTTCACTCTTCCGCCCGACGTAACAAAACCCTTCTGCATGAGCGTGGCGGCCAGCGTCTGGGCATTAAGTCCGTAGCGCGACAGGCGGCTGTCGTCCACATATACCGATATCTGTTCGCCATGCATGCCGCTCACGCTCATGCGTCCCACGCTGGATATGCGGCGCAACCGTTCCTGCAGGCCGTCCATGTAGTCGTCCAGTTCGCGGTAGGTCTTGTCGTTGCTTTCCATCGTTATGAGCAACGCCGAGGTGTCTCCGAAGTCATCCATCACCCTAAGTGCGAGCACGCTAGACGGCAATTCCGACTTGAACACCGACACACCGTGCTTGAACTTGCTCCAGAACTCGTCCTTGTTATTCAGATCATCGTTAAGCTGCACCTGGATATACACGATTCCGTCGCGCGACTTCGATATGGTCTTATCCTTGCGCACCTCCTTGTAAGTGAATATATAGTCCTCCAGAGGTTTGGCAACCTGTTCCACCATCTCGTCGGCCGACAGTCCAGGTGCGACTGCAACTACCATTCCCTGACGTATGGTGAAGTCGGGAAATTCGTTCTTCCGCATGCCCGGCAGGCTATATACGCCCAATGCTATCAGGCAGCACACCACCAGAATTATTATCTGATGATAATGCATGGCCCATTCTACCATGCCCCGTTTCTTCTTTTCTGCTTTCATATTACAATCGGTTTATATGTTCAGAAAGTCACGGGCGTGCCATTGCACACCTTAGCCTGGCCTTCAACAATGATTCTGTCGCCGGCACTCAGTCCCGACTCTATCTCAACACCATCGGCTCTGTAAGAACCACACGTCACATCGCGGCGCACCGCCTTACCGCCGCTTACAGTCCATACGAAGGTGCGGTTGTGCTCGTCGGTATGCACTACACGTGCAGGTATCACCGGCACCTCACCCTTACTGCCCTTGGTCAGCAGCGTAACCTCGGCCACCATGCCCGGCATGAGGTCGTTGTCGCGACCGTCGATGCGCAGCTTCACCTCATACGAACGCGACAGCTGATGGGCCATGACTCCCTTTTCCACCACCACAGCGTCGAACCTGCGGCCGCCCAACGCCGGCACCGTCACCACGGCACGGCATCCTTCGTCCACTCCGGCTATCTCGTTCTCAGGCACCGGAACGCTTACTTTCAGCGTGCCCGAGGTGACAAGTTTCAGAACGGTCATGCCCGGCATGACGTTCTGTCCCTCGTCTGCCGTCTTCTCGGCCACCACTCCGCCGAACGGAGCATATAGGCTACAGTCGTGCAGATTCTTTGCGGCCACCGCCTCAGTCGAGCGTGCCTGCTTCAGCTTGCTCTCTACCTCGACCCACTGCATTTCGGGCAGACTGCCTCTCTTATACAGCGTCTCCATACGCCGGCGGGCATCCTCGGCCTGTTCGAGCGTAGCACGTGCGGCATCGTGCAGGCTGCGCATGGACGATGCGTCGAGCGTAGCCAGAAGCTGCCCCTTTTTCACGTGGCTGCCGGTACTAACAAGAATTCTGTTCACCGTACCGCTGACAGGAAAACTGAGCGCCGCTCCACTGCCTTCCTCCACTGTTCCCGAATACCGCATTCCCGAGGCTGAGGCATCGCCCACGGTCTGCACTTCCACCTTAACTTTCGAAGGAGCAACATTCCGATCCTTCTCTCCGTCGCCGCAGCTTGCGAATAAAAGTGCTGCGGCCGACATCATCATCAGATAAAACCTATTCATAATAACTACACAAAAAAATTATTTTCAAACCGCAAAATAACATCCATATTTTCGTATTTAGAATAATCCTTTGTTGTACAAAGTGGTCTATTTGCGAACAAACATTCTGCCTTATGACATTTGGAACACAAATAAAGAAATATGAATGTCCGCATGTTCCCAAATTAGCAAAGTTTAAACCGCCAAGATGTCCGAT